>OLVT01000111.1_pt1 | contig 91843 bp, 73 predicted proteins | sample 1673241 | NCBI WGS metagenome assembly OLVT01 (sample SAMEA3178936, study PRJEB25190) | human gut metagenome | biome: human gut; feature: human-associated habitat; material: faeces | place: Austria | collected 2013
CGCCCCAACCGCAGGCAAATGCCAAAGGCATTAACTGACGGGAAGCAGGAATCTTAGCTGCAGAGCAGATACCTAATGCTACAGGCAACAGGCAAGCTGCAGTACCAGTGTTGGAAAGCACGGAAGAAAGTACGGTACCAACAATCATCAAGCCAAACATCAGGCTGTTTTCACCGGTGCCGCACAGATGAACTACTTTGTTACCGATAGCCTGAGCTAAACCGGTGTAGAACATTGCTGCACCAACAACGAACATGCCGGCGAACAGGACAACGGTGGAGTTAGACAAGCCGCTAAATACTTGTTTAGCAGGAATCAGGCCTAACAGGCCGCACGCAATAGCGCCAGCGGTTGCAGTAATTGCCAAAGGAATGAGTTCGGTTACGAAGAATAACGCAACTACTGCCAAGAGGATTAAACACTTAATTGCAGGGGACATTTTAAGTTCCTCCTTTGTAAAAAATTTTTATATACAATGTCATCTGGACATTATATAACTTTAATTATAGCTTTGTGAAAGTACATGTCAAAGCAATCTTTTTTACTTTATTAAGTATTGTTATTTGCTTTGTTGAATTTATAATAACAGCATTTTTTCTGCGTTTCTGTTGCGCAAGCAACACATTTTTTAGCACCAGCTCTTCATATTCCATATATGACCACGCTATCATAAATCCCTAAGCGTTATTTTTTTCTTTTAGAATTAACTGCATATATTCCAAAACACCTTTCATCAACTGTATTTCACCCAGCTCTCTCATTTTTATTAAAGCAAAAATGCCATGCAATAACGCACGGCATTTTTACCACTTTCTTTAGTTTTTTAAGTAAAGTAAGTACTAATTTATCAAAATATTACATTCAACTCACTTGCCCGGGAAGAACGGCCATACGATAGGAATTACAATCAGGGATACGATGAAGCATACGATAACCAGACCGGTACCTGCTTTAACATAGTCCATGAATTTGTAGCCGCCAGGGCCAAGAACCAGAGTATTCGGAGGAGTACCTACCGGAGTTGCGAATGCGCAGGATGCTGCAACAGCGATTGCCATGATAACAGCCTTCGGGTCAGCGTTGAGCTGCTTAGCAATTGCTACACCAATCGGGCACAGAAGAGCTGCGGACGCGGTGTTGGACATGAACTGAGTCAGGATGCAGGAGAGTGCAAACAGTACAGCGGTTACAACCATCGGAGAAGGATCGCCGCCCATCAGACCAACAGTCCATTCAGCAATGAGCTTGCCGGCGCCGGTTTTATCCATAGCGGTGGATACAGGCATCATACCTGCGAACAGGAAGATGGTTACCCAGTCGATAGAAGCATAAGCCTGTTTTTCGGTTAAGCAGCCGGTCAGTACGCAAATCAGCGCGCCAATAATAGCAGCCATTTCCAGAGTTACGCCTTTGATATCGAGAGCCATTACCAGAACAACGGCAATCAGGATAGCACCGGAGATAATCTGTTTTTTGCTGTCAGTGCTGGTAGCTTCGATTTCCTGCTCAATATCCTGGTCAGCATCAAGCTCAACCTTCGGCAGCAGGTGTTTACCGATAAACATCATGTACAGCATGCCGGCAATGGATACCGGAATACCGATCCAGGCAAATTCGAAGAAGCCAAAGCTCGGCAGGCCGGCAGCAGTCAGAGCGCCGGTTGCAATGATGTTAGGCGGAGTACCTACCATGGTGATGATACCGCCCCAACCGCAGGCAAATGCCAAAGGCATTAACTGACGGGAAGCAGGAATCTTTGCTGCGGAGCAGATGCCTAATGCTACAGGCAGCAAGCAGGCCGCAGTACCGGTGTTGGAGAGCACGGAAGACAGTGCAGTGCCGACAATCATCAGACCAAACATCAGGCTGTTTTCACCGGTTCCGCACAGGTGTACAACTTTGTTACCGATGGACTGTGCCAAACCGGTGTAAAACATCGCTGCACCTACGACAAACATGCCGGCAAACAATACTACGGTAGAATTGGATAAGCCGCTAAAAACTTGCTTAGCAGGCAATAACCCCAACAGACCGCAGGCGATAGCACCGGCAGTAGCAGTGATTGCTAATGGAATAAGTTCGGTAATGAAAAATAATGCAACCACAGCCAACAGAATCAAACACTTAATAGCAGGGGACATAACAGTTTCCTCCTTTTATAAGTTTTTACGTAATGTATAAATATAACTTATCACAGTTTATTTCTACATTCCCGTTGTCTTAATATTATCCTAAAAGCATCAACCTATGTGTGACTTAAGCAACATTTTTAACTGTTTTTCAGAATATTTTAAATAATTTTATTTACATTATATTTATTTAATTTTTTAAAGTTATTTTTAGCACCTATAGTATCGATATTATTCGCCTAGGTACTAAAAAATATAACGTATTATAAGCTGTCAACACTTTCATTCTTATCATATTTCCCCGCCTGCATAACAGCAGAAGGCCGCTGCGCTTTTACAGCAACAGCGACCTTTCTGCCAGTGTTTGATTCAGAGTGTCGTATAATATGGGAGCATTAAGGGAAGAACGGCCATACCATCGGAATAACAATCAAGCTTACAACAAAGCATACCAGCACCAGACCAGTTCCGCATTTCACATAGTCCATAAATTTGTAGCCGCCGGGACCAAGCACCAGAGTACAAGGCGGAGTGCCAACGGGAGTTGCGAATGCGCAGGATGCAGCAACAGCAATCGCCATTACAACAGCCTTGGGATCTGCATTCAGCTGTTTAGCAATCGCTATACCAATCGGGCACAGCAACGCAGCAGAAGCGGTGTTGGACATGAACTGTGTCAGGAAGCAGGAGATGGAAAACAGTACTATCGTTACAATAAGCGGTGTAGGTTCGCCGCCCATCAGTCCTACTGCCCAGTTAGCAATCAGCTTGCCTGCGCCGGTTTTATCCATTGCAGTGGATACAGGCATCATGCCCGCAAACAGGAAGATGGTTACCCAGTCGATGGAGGAATAAGCCTGTTTTTCAGTCAGGCAACCGGTAAGTACGCATACAAGAGCACCGATAATAGCAGTCATTTCCAAGCTGATAAACTTAAAATCCAAGGCCATTACGATTACGCAGACCAACAGAATCATACCGGAAATCATTTGCTTTTTCTTATCATGGGTAGTAGCTTCAATTTCCTGTTCGATTTCCTGATCCGCATCAAGCTCTGCCTTCGGCAGCAGATACTTGCCAATCAGCAGCATATAGAGAATACCTGCTACAGATAGAGGAATACCAATCCAGGCAAATTCAAAGAAGCTGAACCCCGGCAAACCGGCAGCTGTCAGAGCGCCACTGCCGATAATATTAGGCGGTGTACCTACCAGAGTAATAATGCCGCCCCAACCGCAAGCATATGCCATCGGCAACAGCTGGCGGGACGCAGGGTTTTTGGAAGCAGCACAGATACCAAGTGCTACCGGCATCAGACAAGCGCAGGTACCGGTGTTGGAGAGAACAGAAGAAAGAGCAGTTCCGACAAGCATTAAGCCAAGCATCAGGCTGTTTTCACCGGTTCCAAAAATATGCACTACCTTTTCACCGATAGCCTGAGCTAAACCGGTGTAGAACATTGCCGCGCCAACCACGAACATGCCGGCAAACAGTACTACAGTAGAATTAGAGAGACCGCTGAAAACCTGCTTGGCCGGAATCAGACCCAGCAAGCCGCAGGCAACAGCGCCGCCGATTGCAGTAATTGCCAAGGGTATAATTTCAGTTACAAAGAACAAAGCAATTACCGCTAACAGAATTAAACATTTGATTGCGGGGGACATAAGCAATACCTCCTTTTAATCTTTTTCCGAAAGTCATACAGCAATGAAATCTTGTATGCTCTTCCGTTGATTTTATGATAGCATTTTCTTCCATCTTTCCGCTGTAGCCCAGGCAACGAATTTATTATATTTTGCATAATCTTTTTCATATTTTAGTTTCTAAATTCTATAATTTCTATTGTATTTTTGTTTATAAACTTACGTATCTTATTTTAATTACTTAAGCACTGTTTTTCAGCTGTTCAGGTACTAATTTCAGCAACTGTTCAGGACAATAAAAAAGACACCTTCACGGTGCCTTTCTTAATAAATATATAATTATTATTCCGTATGAGAATGCTCCAGAATCTCAAATGTATTCTTCTCGAAGCTGATAAGTCCGTCAGTACGCATGCGCGCCAGTTCCCTGGTCAAAGCACTGCGGTCGGCATCCAGATAATTAGCCAAATCGGTACGGTTAAAAGGAATAGTAAATTTATCACTGCCATTATACCTTGCTTCCTGCTCAAGATAAGCCATAATCTTACCGCGCAAGGTCTTTTTGCAAAGGATTTCCGTTTTCTCAATCAAGCGTGTATTATTGTCTGCCAGAATCGAAACGATATTGCACATCAAGCGTCTGTTGGTTTCATTGTGATTGCTGCCGTCGAACAGCATTCTTCCCAAAGGAAGCATCAGAATCTCGCTGTCGCTTGCCGCAAAATAGCTTACCACACTGCGGTCACTCAGCTTGCCCAGGTAGTTTTCCGCAAAAACATCGCCTGCGCTCAAATTGGCAATAATGGATTTTTCACCCCAGATATCCTCTTTGATCATCTGAACAGTGCCTTCCATGACAACGCATAAATTTTCGATGCAGTCACCTGCCAGATAAATATAGTCAGATTTAGGAAAATGCTTAATCAGTCCATGAAACTTATGCAGAACCTCGTTAATCTCGTCTCTGCCTAAGCCTTTAAACAACGGTATATCATGATAATTCGGTGCAAACATTTTTACTGCCATATTATCACCAGCCTTCTATTTCATATTAGTTATTCCACATCCTTATTATCCCAAATTAAAATACATATGTAAATATTATGTAACTAAAGTAAACGTTTAGTAATTTTGTTGCTCACGCAACATTTTTCCTGATTTTCAAAACTGTGAAAAAGTCCCTAAAACTGCGCTTTTATGCGATATCCGGCTTCACTTACAAAACTTACAAAATTATTCTTTTCTGATATGTTTTGTAAATAAAGAAAGCGCTTGCAAACTGTTAAAACGTTGCTATGGCAACGCCCACAAATTGTCGCACAATTTATAATATAACCATAATAACCTTAAGACATTTGCTGGGACGTTGTTCCTTATACCAATTGCTTTACCGGTACATTTTGAGGGAAGTGTACCGGGATTTTTTTGCATTATAAGCATCAGCCGGTATATGAGGATTGCCCACTGTATAGACAAGAAAGCGCAGACTGTTCACCAGCCTGCGCTTTTTGTATCTGACTAATCTATAAATGTTGTCTTTAACCGAACATAGCCGCAATCGCCTGCTCCAATGTTTTGACACGCACAATCTGTGCCTTGACAGACGGCAGCTGCAGCTTGCTGTCCGGTACAATGAATTTGCTGAAGCCCAGATTAATGCCATCCATAATCCTGCGCTCGGGCGCGCTGACGCGGCGCACCTCGCCTGTAAGACCAACCTCACCAAAAACGAGGATGCCCTTAGGCAGAGGCCTGTTGCGGTAACTGGAAACAAGCGCTGCCGCTACCGCCAAATCTGCCGCCGGCTCATTAACCTTCATGCCACCTACTACGTTAACATAAGCATCGTAAATGCCAAAGTCTAAGCCAAAACGTTTTTCCAGAATTGCCAGCAGCATATTCACTCTGTTATAGTCAAAGCCTACTGCCGTACGTCTTGGCATGCCGTAGGGAGTTTTAGCTACCAGCGCCTGAAATTCTGCCATAATCGGCCTATTGCCTTCCATGCAGGCACCGATAACACTGCCTGCTGCTTCACCATCTCTGTCCTCCAAAAACAGACCGGCAGGATTTGCTACCTCCTGCAGACCGCCCGCCTCCATAGAGAAAATGCCGCTTTCGCTCGTACTGCCGAAGCGGTTTTTTAATGCACGCAGAACGCGGAAAGAATAGGAACGGTCACCCTCAAACTGCAGCACCACGTCCACCATATGCTCCAATAGACGCGGTCCGGCGATAGTGCCGTCTTTGGTAACGTGACCGATGAGCAACACCGCAATGCCCGTACTTTTGGCAAACTGCAGCAGCTTAGCCGTACACTCACGCACCTGCCCCACACTGCCGGCAGCAGTCTGCAGTTCCGGGTTATACATAGTCTGAATACTGTCGATAATCAGAAGCTGCGGCTTCAAGGCATTCGCCTGTGCTAAAATAGCATCCAAATCCGTTGCCGTAAGAATCAGCAGGTTATCATTGGACTGCGTTCCGCCCAAACGGACGGCACGCATTGCAGTCTGCTCCTCCGATTCCTCGCCGCTGACATACAGCACCTTTATTCCCTGTTGCCCGAAGCGCAGGCCTGCGTCCAGCAAAATCGTAGATTTGCCGATGCCAGGCGTGCCTCCCAGCAGCACAAGGCTGCCGGGCACGACACCTCCGCCCAGCACGCGGTCAAATTCGCGAATCCCTGTTGCCAGACGTTCTACCTTCGTTTGGGCAACACTGGCGATAGTACGCGGCCGCAGCTTTTCGTTATTAGCCGGCAAATAGCTTTTACTTGCCTTGGCAGTCACTTCTGCCTCCTCCACCAGCGTATTCCAGCCGCCGCATTCCGGGCAGCGTCCTAGCCACGAGGAAGCAACATAACCGCATTCCTGGCAGACAAATCTGCTCTTAGTTCTGGCCATGCTGCGGCTCCTTTCCGCTGCTTACGGCAGCAGTTTGTTCACCTGTCACCGGCAGCTCCAGCAAAAACTGTGCTCCCTCAATCGCTGTATGAAAATCCATTTTTTTATCTGCAGCCTCGGCAATAATCTTGTCACCGCTGAGGAATTTTCCTGCTAGGAACAAATCGCTCAACGGATCCTCCACCAGCTTACGCAAAGCTCGGCGCAGCGGACGCGCACCATACTTGCTGTCGCTGCCTTCCTGCAGCAGCAGCTCGCGTGCCGGAGCAGTCAGCTCTATGCTGAGACCATTGCCTGCCAGACGCTGGTTCAGCTCATGCAGCATATTGTCGGCAATCAGCTCCAGCTCCTGTCTGCCCAAGGAATTAAAGACAAGGATTTCGTCCACACGGTTCAAAAATTCCGGACGGAACACGTTCTTGATTTCAGCAAGCACCTGCTCCTTGCGGTTCTTGCGCTCGCCTGCCTCGTTGCCGGCAAAGCCCAGCGGTCTGGTGTTGGCCAGCTGCTGTGCGCCGGCGTTGCTTGTCATAATCAGCACGGCATTACGGAAGTCTACCGTGCGTCCCTGACCGTCGGTCAGACGGCCATCCTCCATAATCTGCAGCAGCAGATTAAACACATCCGGATGTGCCTTTTCGATTTCATCCAAAAGCACTACACAGTAAGGCTTACGGCGTACCGCATCCGTCAGCTGTCCGCCCTCGTCATAGCCTACATAGCCTGGAGGTGCGCCAATCAGGCGTGCTGTGGTGTGCTTTTCCATGTATTCCGACATATCGAAGCGCAACATAGCACGTTCATCGCCAAACAGCTCCTGAGCCAACGCCTTCGCCAGCTCCGTTTTGCCTACACCTGTAGGACCGAGGAACAGGAATGAGCCGACAGGTCTGTTTTTATCCTTAAAGCCTGCGCGAGCACGGCGCACAGCTCTGCTTACCGCACTCACAGCCTCATCCTGAGCGATAACACGCTTGTGCAGACGCTGTTCCAGCTGCAGCAGACGGCTGCTTTCGGTTTCGGTCAAGCGTGTCAGCGGAATACCGGTCCAGGAAGCAACAACCTCAGCTACATCCTCCGCAGTTACCGGCTGCTTCATGGCAACCTCGGCCAAGGCTGCCGCCAGCTGCGTCTGCAGCTCGGCCTCGTTATCACGCAGCTCCGCTGCCTTTTCGTAATCCTGCTGCTCTACAGCCTCTTCCTTTTCCATCTGCAGATATTCCAGCTGCTCCTGCAGCTCTCTTGCCGGCGCAGATTTTTTATACAGTTTGATACGTAAACGGGCACAGGCCTCATCCATCAGGTCAATAGCCTTATCAGGCAGATTTCTGTCCGTAATATAGCGGTCACTCAGCTCCACCGCAGCCTTGACAGCCTCCGGCTGAATCTGCAGCTTGTGGAATTCCTCATAACGCTTGCGCAAACCCAACAGCATCGCTTCGCTAGTTTCTGCACTCGGTACATCAACAAGCACAGGCTGGAAGCGTCTTTCCAGCGCCGCATCCTTTTCGATATGCTTGCGGTATTCATCAACAGTTGTTGCGCCGATAACCTGCAGCTCTCCACGTGCCAGCGCCGGTTTGATAATATTGGCAGCATCTATACTGCCCTCGGCACTGCCTGCACCGATAATGGTATGCAGCTCGTCGATAAAGAGAATAATCCGCTTATCGTCACGCACCAGCTTTAGTATTTCCTTCATACGGTCTTCAAATTCACCGCGATATTTTGCACCTGCCACCAGCATTCCCAGCTCCAGCGAAAAAATAATTTTCCGCTGCAGGAACTCAGGTACGTCACCCTTGATAATCTTTTGCGCCAAGCCTTCGGCAATAGCGGTTTTACCCACACCGGCCTCGCCGATAATTACCGGGTTATTTTTTGTTCTGCGGCACAAAATCTGGATAAGGCGTTCAACCTCCTTATCACGGCCGATAACAGGATCAATTTTACCGCGGCTGGCCTCCAGGTTCAGATTACGTCCGTAGCCTGAAAGAACCTCCAGAACATCAGCCTGTTTTTCTTCTGCCTGACGACGCTGCTGATTTCTGCCCGGCACAGCCTTGCGCTGATCATCCAGCGCCTGCACCAGCTCCTTGACATCAGCCAGCGTAATCTTAAACTTCTGCAGCACCTGATAGGCAATGCCGTCGCCTGCAGCCAACAGACCTACAAGCAGCTGCTCACTGCCGACGTATTCCTGCTCCAGCTCCTGCGCGTTCTCTGCCGCACGCTCCATTACACGCTGCGCGCGTTGGCTGTACTGCGGCAGCTTGGACTGCTTGCTGCCCTTGTCCAGCCAGCTCTCCAGCTCTGTCTTCATCTCATCGAGATTATTATGTAATTTATGCAGCAACTTTTTGCCGGTACAATCCTGTATCGTCAAAAGACCCCACAAAATATGCTCCGTACCTATATGCTCGCTGCCGCAGTCCAAAGCCTTCGTGGTAGCCAGCTCCAGCACCTTGGCCGCAGCCTCGCTGAAGCCCTCGCGGGTAACCTTTTTCTTGGGCTTACGTCCTGCGCCCTTCAGCATTTCATCCAAAAAGCGTTTGGCTCCCTCCGGTGTCAGCGGCATATCGCCCATACCCACAGGAAGATAATCCTTAGCGCAGTCACCGCAAAGCCACTTATCAATCTGCTTATCACCTACCAGGCATACCATGTGCATTATAGCCTGTTTTTTATGACAATTTTCACAAAGCATTTCTTCACCTCCGTCCGGTGCTGTGCAGCAAGCCTACAGCCTGCTGCAATATTTCCTTCTTCTTATCCTCATCGGCGTCGATAATCTGCAGCATATACTGCAGTAAAGCGCCTTCCCTTGCTGTAATCATCTTCTGCTGCAGCAAATGCTGCACCAGCTGCAATGCTGTAGGCGGCTTGGGTGTTTCTGCCGCAGGCTGCATACGTACAATGCGTACAAAACCGCCGCTGCCGCGCCTTGACTCCACCATAAAGCCACGCTCAGGCGTAAACCGCGTACTGAGCACATAGCTTATCTGCGAAGGAGCGCAAGACAAGCGCTCAGCCAGCTCATTGCGCTGCACAAGCACAGTATCCTCATGCTCACGCAGCAATTCACCTATAATAAAGCTTTCAATTGCATCCGCTAAATTTTTCATAGTTACTCACCTTGATTATATATTTGAATATATTATATTTGACTTTTCGACTTTAGGCAAGTGAAAAATCTATGGCAGAAAAAAGCATAAAAAAAGACTACCGCAACCATACTCAGTCACGGCAATCTTTACCATTAAATTGATTAACCCTTAATAGTCTTCAGCATCTGCATAGCCTGCACGATATCTTGCATAGTAAAATTCTCCAGAGAAGTCGCTGCAGTTTCTTTCTTTGCTTTTTCTTCACCAAATACTATCTCATCAATACCACAATTAAAAATATTCGTCATCTTAACCAGATTTTCCAAGGTCAGACCGGCACGCCCGCTTTCGATATTACTCATATGGGTTTGCGATACACCTATACTTTTAGCCAGCTCAGTCTGATAAATATTATTCTTCAAACGCAATGTTTTGATACGTAGACCAACAGCCTTATAATCCACTTGCTTTGCCATATTAGCTCATCCCCTAACTATTTGCTGATATAGTGATGCCAGCTACATCCTACTGCTTGTGAAATGACCTTCTACATAACCGCACCCTATATAATATAACACAGCATTCTTTCAGAACCATTTCCTGAAAAGCTACCCCCTCTCCCGGAACCGGCGCTCTATTCGCACTTTAATTGTCCTTTTAACGAATGCTTAAACCAACTTACCTAATTATATAATACACCTCTTTAAGGCATTACGCAAGAATAATAATTAATATTTTAAGGCAATTAAGTTGCATCCAAACTTTTCTCCTTCTTATTCTCATTGTTTGAAAACAAAAACCATCTCTGTTTTATAAATAATTCTCTATGATTTTTTAATTGTAAAAAACAGTATAGTTCACAATAGTTTTGCAAATTATTTGCCTTTTTGACTTTTCATAAATTGACAGCAGTAAAGCTTTCTTTTACAATTAAATTAAACAGGCTGTACATGCCTGCCTGATGTCCGTTAATACGAAAGGAGCTATAAAAATGAGTAAAGGTATTTTAGGTGTTATAGTCGCTATTGTCATTATGGCCGCTATGTTCTTCAGCAGCTATAACGGTCTTGTAAGCATGAACGAAAACGTTACCGGCAAATGGTCGCAGGTGGAAAACCAGCTGCAGCGCCGTAACGATTTAATCCCTAATCTGGTAAATACCGTCAAAGGCTATGCAGCACACGAAACAGAGGTATTCAAGGCTGTGTCCGATGCCCGCGCTAAGCTTGGCGGTGCCAAAACCGTAGCAGAAACAACTGCAGCCAACAATGAAATGAACAGTGCTCTGAGCCGTCTGCTGGTTGTTGCCGAAAATTACCCGGATTTGAAGGCCAACACCAACTTCCAGCAGCTGCAGGATGAGCTGGCAGGTACCGAAAACCGTATCGCCGTAGCACGTAAAGACTACAATGATGCGGTACAGTCCTACAACGCAAAAATCAAATCTCTGCCTACCTCTTTATACGCCGGTGCCTTCGGCTTTACTGCCAAGGATTACTTCAAGGCAGATGCAGCTGCCCAAAAGGTACCGCAGGTTAAATTTTAAGCAGATAATCCCGCTAGCTGCAAGCTGCTGACGGAGGGATAATAATGAAACGTTTTATAATCTGCCTGCTGCTTATCCTGCAGACTTTCTTTGCCGCTTACGCCGGCGCCGCGCCTGCCATTCCGCCGCGACCAGCGGCCGGCAGCGGCATTTACGTACAGGACAACGCCGGTGTCATCTCTGAAGAGGATAAACAGCAAATGCTTAGCTTGGGCGCTGAGCTTGACAACAAAACAACAGCACAGCTGGCAGTACTGACAATCAACACTCTTGACGGCGAGCCTATTGAGGATTACGCTCTGGAGGTTCTGCGTCAATGGGGCATTGGCAGCAAGGAGCAGAATAACGGTGCGCTCATTGTCGTCGCCGTCAAGGACAGACGCTCGCGCATTGAAGTTGGCTATGGTCTGGAAGGCTCGTTGCCTGACGGTCTTACCGGACGCATCCAGGACCAGTATATGATTCCTTACTTCAAGGACGGTAATTACAGTAAGGGTATTTTGCAGGGCTATAAGGCTGCCGCAGCCAAAATTGCCCAAGGCTATAATACGGAGCTGAGCGGGGTGAAATATCAGGCTCCCGCTTCCCAACCGCAAAAAAATACAGACTCCAGCCTGGATGATTTGCTGTTTGCTTTGGGAGTAATCGGTTTTCTTATTGTTGATAATCTTTTACTTGGCGGCTTTTTTACGCGCATCCTGCTGCTGCTGATTTTCCGCGGCGGCGGGCGCGGCGGAGGAGGCCGAGGCTTCGGCGGCGGCAGCGGTGGTGGCGGCGGTTCGTCCCGCAGCTGGTAAAAGCAATATAAAACCAAATCAACTGCATCACTTTTCGGTGGTGCAGTTTTTTTATGCTAACTTTACAGTTAGCCGACAATACAGCCACAATGCTAAAACTCCTGCCAAGGCACAATGCCCGGGCAGGAGTTCATATCATTTTATATTATTAAACGAAATTCGGCAGTTATACCATGCCTCTGATTTTCATTGCTTCTTCCAGGCTGCCCAAAGCAACCATGTAAGCAGCAACACGCAGCGTTACATTATACTGCTTAGCTTTTTCATAAACCGCCTTAAAGGCCTTGCGCATCAATGCGTTCTGCTTTTCAATAACCTCTTCCTCCGGCCAGAAGTAACGGTACAAATTCTGTACCCATTCAAAATAGCTTACGGTTACACCGCCGCCATTGGCCAGAATATCAGGAATAACCATCACGCCCTTAGCCTCCAGAATATCGTCAGCCTCCGGCGTAGTCGGTCCGTTTGCACCCTCGCAGATAATGCTTGCCTGTACAGCCGCCGCATTCTCTGCAGTAAGCTGCAGCTCAATAGCGCAAGGCGCCAGCACGGTAACCTCCATCGCCAACAGCTCAGCATTGGTAATCGCTTTACTGCCCGGATAGCCTACTACGCTGCCTGTTTTCTTAACGTATGCATCGACATCATAGCAGTCAAAGCCATCCGCTTTGAAGATAGCGCCGTACACATCACTCAAGGCAATAACCTTAACGCCTGCATCACAAAACAGCTTGGCAGTCCAGCTGCCTACATTGCCGAAGCCCTGCACGGCAGCAGTTGCCTCATAGGGTTGAATTCCCTGCAGCTTCAGCGCTTCCAATGCAGCAACAACAACGCCGCGTCCGGTAGCAGCAGTACGTCCCAAGGAGCCGCCTACGCTGATTGCCTTGCCTGTAATAAAGCCAGGCTCATATTGACCGTTCAGCTTGCTGTATTCATCCATCATCCATCCCATAATCTGAGCATTAGTATTCATATCAGGTGCCGGGATATCACGTTTTTCACCGATAATCGGTGCAATTTTATCTATATAACCGCGTGTCAGACGCTCAAGCTCAGCTTTTGAAAGCTTTGCCGGATCTACGATAATACCGCCCTTGCCGCCACCATAGGGCAAACCGGCTACGGCACATTTACAGGTCATCCAAAAGGCAAGCGTCTTTACCTCATCCATGCTTACATTCTGATGATAGCGTACACCGCCTTTTGCGGGGCCAAGGATTGTGCTGTGCTGGCTGCGATAGCCGGTAAATACTTTTGTAGTACCGTCATCCATTTTTACAGGAATAGAAACTTCCAAAGTACGTTCGGGAACCGCAATAATAGCTGCTGCGCCTGCATCAAGCTCCATTGTCTCAATCGCTTTATTCAGTGGAATTTGGGCCATTTCAAAAATATTCATAATCAAGCCTCCTTGCTTTCCAAAAGGATATAACCCCATATCCGTACTCTTATTATAACGTGTACATTATTCAGTGTCTACAGAATTTTTTGTAACTTTTCTTATATTCAAGAGCTTTTTTACTTACAAAACCATTTTGTTTACAGTAAAAACGCCAGCGAAGCCGCCGGCGTTTTACTTTAGTCTATTATAGGGAACTCATCATATACTCTGCCAAAATCAATTCCACCAATAATTTTATGCTTGTACTGCTCGCGAATAGCCCGCTCGCCCTCCTCCATATGCTTGGAGGTTATACCATAGCGACGCGACAGCCACACCTCTACAAAGGCCGAAAGATTATCGCAGCCTTTGAGCACACTGCCGTCAATTGCATGGAAGCCCGGCTTGTTGTACTTGCTGCTAATCTCTTCAATACTCGTATGTACTACCTTGCCGTCAATTCTGACACGATTGGAAAATTCATCCTGCGTATAATACAGAATATCCTCATGCCAGGTATAAGGCAAGAGCGGCAGGATCTTTTCAGCTACCATACGCTCTTCCATACGCTTAATCAGCTCATCAAGGCCCGGTACACTGCGTTTGACCGGTGAAATAATATCGCGTGTCAGCACCTCCGGCAAATCGTGGAAAAGGCCGCAGAGGAAATCGCCCACGATACGCTCATCACAGGCTCCCAGCTTAACTGCGCAAAAATAACCCATAATCGCTACCAACAGTACATGCCCCATAACAGAGGTTTCAGGAACACGCGGCGACTGCGCCCAACGCTTTTGGAAGCGAAGTTGGCCGACAAGATCGATAAACTTGCTGCTCTTACCCTTCAGCGCCAGCTTCTTTACTGCCGCCAAATCGTAATGATCCTCCAGCTCGTTTTCTATAACAGCCTTGGTATCCTCACTGCCGTAAATACCCTCATTAAAGTGATATATCAGCTCAAATTCCCATTTTGTTGCCAGATAATGGGCAGCGCGTAAAATCTTTTTTTCCATAGCGCAGTATTGCGGGTCCTCAAAATAGAGCTGCATTTTTTCCATAAAATCTTCCTGAATATCAGGAATCCGCCGCCGCAGCTCCTGATAAACCCAAGCGTTAAGCTCCTTGCCATAAACACGCATCATTTCATGGAAAATCTGCGGCTTGATATCAGTCAGCACGTTACGCTGCAAAAACTCAAAAATGCCGCCTTCTATCAGCAGACGCCAGTTGAGCTGCGCACCATGGTCATCCTCCTCATGGCGGGCCAGCACATACATAATCATCATCTTATGAGCCTGCTTATCAAGCTCTGTAAAGCCGCTGGGGCGGATATGCTCATTCCAGCGCTGGATATGCGCTGCATCATATAAAAATTCAATAAAGCTTTTGGTCAGCATTGCTTCATCTCCCTCATAAACACGTCTACTCTTATTTAACAGCAAAAGCAGGCTTTTGGCAAGAACGCCGATAACTTTATTTTGTACCTGCATATATTAAAAGGCAGCCTCCGCCTGTGCGAAAGCTGCCCGTTAATTAACTTATGCCTTTTTATCCAGCATCTGCTCCAGTGTATGCCAGCCAAGCACGGCGCATTTAACGCGCGCCGGCATGTGGGATACATCCTGCAGCACACCTGCTTCCTCCAGCTCGTCAATCTCTTCCTCGCTGGCAGTGCCCTTAATCATGCGCAGGAAAATATCAGCAAGGCGCAAAGCCTCTTCCTCACTCTTGCCGATAACAAGATCCAGCATCATGTCAGCACTGGCCTGGCTGATTGCACAACCGCTGCCCTGAAAGGCACCGTCAACAACCACGCCGTCGGCAAGCTTCAGCTTCATGGTGATATCATCACCGCAGCTGGGATTATAGCCACGCATCTCTACGTCTGCGTCAGGCAAATCATGCTTATGACCGGGATGCATATTGTGGTCGATTAAAATTTCGTTATAAAAGGCTCTATTATCTGCCATAGCCCATTCTCTCCCTTATTGTAGATAAGCTGTTGATGAAGCGCTCTACATCTGCTGCCGAATTGTAGAAGGCCAGACTTGCACGGGCAGTTGCACCTGTGCAAAGGTGGTCCAACAGCGGTTGAGCGCAATGATTGCCGGCACGTACATTTACGCCGTCAGCATCAAGGATTGCAGCAATATCATGCGGATGCACGCCTTCTACCGTAAAGGTAAGAATACCCTTGTGCTCCTCTGCACTCTTGCCGCCGATAATATGCACACCGGGAATCTTCTGCATGGCATCAAAAGCTAATTTCGTCAGCGCTGCTTCGCGCGCTTCGATTACCTCAAAGCCGATGCTGTTGATATATTCGATAGCGGCATGCAGTCCGGCAGCACCGGCAGCATTTACCGTACCTGCTTCAAACTTATGCGGCAACGGTGCATATTCCTGACCGTCACGGCTTACAAAGCTGATCATCTCGCCACCGCTCAGGAACGGAGGCATAGCCTCCAGCAATTCCTTCTTTCCGTACAGCACACCGATGCCCATAGGTCCGAGCATCTTGTGACCGCTGAAGGCAAGAAAATCAGCATCTATTTTCTGCACATCAATCGCCATATGCGGTGCGCTCTGCGCTGCGTCAATCACAGCAACAGCGCCAACACGATGCGCAGCGGCAATAGCCTTAGCAATCGGGTTCAAGCGTCCCAAAACGTTGGAAACCTCTGCCATTGCTACGATTTTAGTTTTTTCGGTTACAGCAGCATCGATAGCCTCATCGCTGATGCTGCCGACAGCAGCACATTCAATGTACTTTACTACAGCACCGGTCTGCTGCGCAACCATGCGCCAGGGCAGCATGTTGCTGTGATGCTCCATAATAGTGGTAACGATTTCATCACCGGGCTTAAGGTTAGCCAGACCGTAGCTGTATGCCACCAGATTCAGGCTTTCCGTAGTATTGCGGGTAAAAATAATTTCCTGCTCGCTTTTGGCATTGATGAACTTCTGCACAGCAACGCGCGCATCTTCATAAATATCGGTTGCCTGCATTGCCAGGTCATACAAGCCACGCAGTGGATTAGCATTGTGTTTGAGATAAAAATCACGCTCTGCCTCAATAACGCAAGCAGGCTTTTGTGTGGTAGCAGAGTTGTCCAAATAAGCAACATCGTTAGCTGCCAGCAAAGGGAAATCCTTTTTATAATCAAAGGACAGTAAATCCTTATCATTCACCATCTGCCATCACTCCTTCCAGATAACGCTGCACCAGCTGCACCGTATCCTCATCGTCAATCTTGCGGCACAAAGCATCAATCTTCGCCTTAGCCATCATATCAACAGCCTCCTGCTCACTGAAGCCGCGGCTGCACAGGTAGAATAATAATTCGTCATCAAGCTTGCCGATGCTGGCACCATGGTTGCCCTGCACGTCCTCCTCGCTGCACAGAATCAGCGGAATCGTCTGGTTAACCACGTCGTCGCTCAACAGCAATACTGTTTCCTTTTCATCGCCAATCGCACCGGCGCTGCCGTTTTTGAAATCAATCGTGCCACGGTAAATCTTCTTGGCACCACCCTGCAGCACGCCGTCTGCAGTCATTTCGCAGGTAGTCTTTTTGCCGTAATGGTTGGCAATAAAGTTCATGTCCACAGTCTGTCCATGGCGGCCGTAATAACCGATAGCAGCGTTGAAATCACTGCCGTCACCGAGAAGCTCGGTGCGTGCGCCGTTGTAGATTTTATCTGCACCCAACTGGATTTGCAGAAGCTCAAAGGCAGCATTGTCGCCAAGCTCACTGCCAACGTCGTTGATATGCAGGAAATCCCTGCCTAAAAGCTGCACCTGCACCAGCTTAACCTTAGCGCCGGCAGCTACATCTATCTTAGTTTGTACACTAGCCTGACCTTTAGCCTGAACTGTGGAAATATAGGTCATCAGCACAGTAACATCACTGCCGGGCTTAGCTTCGATTTCAATCTGATTATAGCAGCTTGTATTATCGGCATAACGCAGAGTAACAGCAGCTACACTCTTGCCTGCGTCAGCAACAAGACGCAGCTTTTGGCCTTCGCCCAGACTACTAATTGCTTCACCGACACCGCCTGCTATTTTGGCAAAATCAGTGCCATGTACTGCGCACTGTGCCTTTTCGCTGCAGCCGCAGCAATTGCTGCCCTTGCTTTTATTCAGGCAAACGCTACCTTCCAAGGCTACACGCGGTTCACAGCTATCCTGCGGCAGCTCCAAGCCGGCCAGCTTTGTTTCATTCATTTTTAACCTGTTCCAGGTTGGAGCAGGCAACTGATTAATCACTAATTCTTCTATCATGCTGCTCCTCCTTAACCTATACTGCCCTGCATTTCCAGGCGGATAAGGTTGTTCATCTCAACAGCGTACTCCAGCGGCAGTTCTTTAGAAACATTATCCGCAAAGCCACTGACAATCATCGCTCTTGCTTCTTCCTCGCTGATACCGCGGCTCATCAGGTAGAACACCGCATCATCGCTGATACGTCCGATTTTAGCCTCATGTCCGATATCTGCGTCAGCAGTACGCACATCAATAGCGGGAATGGTATCGGAACGGGAAATATTATCCAGCATCAGGCTTTGGCAGGAAACAGAAGATTTGGCCTGCTTAGCCTTATTGGTAACAACTACACTGCTGCGGAAGGTGCTGATACCGCCGCTCTTGGAAATAGAGCGCGTGTTGACAATGCTGGTAGTTTTCGGTGCATTGTGCACAACCTTGCAGCCGGTATCCAGATTCTGGCTGTGACCGGCAAAGGTTACGCCGGTAAATTCGCTATGCGCGCCGGTTCCGTTCAAAATACTCATCGGATAGAGATAGGAAACGTGAGAACCGAAGGAGCCGGAAACCCATTCAATAGTACCGCCATCTTCAACCAAGGCACGCTTGGTATTAAGGTTATACATATTCTTCGACCAGTTTTCAATCGTAGAATAACGCAGCTTAGCATTTTTGCCGATAAACAGCTCAACACAGCCTGCATGCAGGTTAGCAACATTATATTTCGGTGCGCTGCAGCCTTCGATAAAGTGCAGGTCTGCGCCCTCGTCAACAATAATCAGCGTATGCTCAAACTGGCCTGCGCCCTTCGCATTTAAGCGGAAGTATGATTGCAGCGGAATAGCCACACTGACTCCCTTCGGTACATAAACAAAGGAACCACCGGACCACACTGCGCCATGCAGTGCAGCAAATTTATGGTCAGTAGGCGGCACCAGCTTCATAAAATGCTCATGCACCATCTCCGCATAAGGTCCGTTCAAGGCGCTTTCCATATCAGTATAAATAACGCCCTGCTCTTCTACCTCTTTACGCACATTATGATAGACAACCTCGGAATCATATTGTGCGCCTACACCGGCCAGACTGCTCTGTTCTGCCTGTGGAATACCCAGACGATCAAAGGTATCCTTAATATCTTCGGGAACATCCTCCCATTTACCCTGCATGTTCGTATTCGGACGTACATAGGTAACGATGTTATCCATATTCAGACCGTCAATAGAAGGTCCCCAGTTCGGCACCTGCAGCTTATTATAAATATCCAGGGATTTCAGACGGAATTCCAGCATCCATTCCGGATCATGCTTTTCACGGGAAATTTTTTCAACAATCTCACGTGTCAGGCCTTCCTGAATGCGGTAAGCGTCCTTATCCTCGTTACGGAAGTCGTAAAGACTTCTGTCTATATCATCAACATAGGTTTTTTCTTCCATATTTTCCCCACCAGTTATTCCTTATTCTGCAAAAACTTTTCAAAGCCATTTTTGCTGACTTCATCAACCAGCTCCGGACCGGCGTTTTTGATAATTTGTCCCTGAGCCAGAATATGAGTGTGGTCAACATGCAGTGCATCCAGGATTTTAGTATTATGAGTGATTATCAGCAATGCTCCCTGACGATGCTCCTGGAAGGTTTTAATGCCCTGAGAAACAATCTTTACTGCATCAACGTCCAGACCGCTGTCCGTTTCGTCAAGAATTGCCAGCTTAGGATTCAGCATCAAAAGCTGCAGAATTTCTGCCTTCTTCTTTTCGCCGCCGCTGAAGCCGGTGTTCAAGTCACGCTCGGCATATTTGCTGTCCATCTGCAGCAAAGCCATAGCCTGACGCAGCTCCTTACGGAAATCCCAGGCCTTGATGCGTACACCACGCTGCTGCTCCAAAGCAGTTTTCAAAAAGCTGCTCAGGCTAATGCCGGGAACCTCCAACGGGTTCTGGAAGGAAAGAAACAGACCTGCCTTAGCACGTTTGTCTACGGCAAGTTTGGTAATGTCTTCGCCGGCAAAATTAATACTACCGCCCTTTACGGTATATTTGGGATTACCCATCAGCGCATAACCCAAGGTGGATTTGCCTGCACCGTTAGGTCCCATAAGCACATGAGTTTCACCCGGCTTAATATCAAGATTAATATTGTGCAGAATCTCTTTGTCCTCTACATTGACTACGAGATTCCTTACCTCTAATAAATTCTCTGCCATATTTATCCTCCAATCGAAGCAATCCGGAAGAACTGCTTCTCAAAATTTTAATTCCCACATTTCTAGTATGAATTCCATACCCTATTATAAAATTATTTTTCGCACTATGCAAGCGCTTAACGCAAATATACACCTACAATTTGCAAATATTTTGCAATACAGCGCGATAAAAATGCCTTTTAACAGCATTCTTCTTATTATATAATATTTTCAGGAAAATTTATAGTGAGGCGGGAAAATTTATGGTCAAAACAGCAACATTCACTGTCTAGGAAAAATTTTTCTGGAAACAACGCCGAGAAGAATACAAATCGAAGCGCAGTAACCCGGATTGGTTTAAATCGATTAATAAGTTCAAGCCCTTCGGCAAGCTTTTGCAAACGCTCCCAAAGTAAAACAGGATGCGCAAGCATATGCCTCAGCTTCGCATCCTGTTATCGATTATAATAAAATATAAGCAGCTAATGTCTGCTGATTAGCAAACAGCAAGTTAGCCACATAACGAAAAAAGCACTTCATTTACATGAAGTGCTGAATTTACGTGGTGGGCGCTAACGGGATCGAACCGCTGACATTCTGCTTGTAAGGCAGACGCTCTCCCAGCTGAGCTAAGCGCCCGTAATTTGGTGACCGGTGGGGGAATCGAACCCCCGATACCGCCGTGAAAGGGCGGTGTCTTAACCGCTTGACCAACCGGCCAAATGTGGTGACCCATGTAGGCCTCGAACCTACGACACCCTGATTAAGAGTCAGGTGCTCTACCAACTGAGCTAATGGGCCGTGGTCACGTTACTTGATTATAATACTCTATATGCAGGAAAATGTCAAGTACTTTTTTCAAAAAAACTTAAAAAATCTCCGGAAGCATAAAAACATTTGACTATGCATCTAGAAAAGCATACAATTAAAGTGTTATAGTAGGTCCTAAATTTTTTTGTACGGAGGATAGACTTATGGATTACGATATTGCCGTTATTGGTGGTGGTCCTGCCGGCGTATCTGCAGCGATTACTGCAGCCAGCAAGGGACGTAAGGTTGTTCTGTTTGAAGCCCACGGCTTCAGCCCCCGTCTGCGTAGTGTAGCGCAGATTACAGATTATATGGGTATACCCGATATTTCCGGTACTGCGCTTATGGATATTTTTGTAAATCATCTCAAGCAGATGGAAGTAGATATTATTGAGGCCAAAATTATTTCTTTGCGCGAGGTAGGCGAAGGCTTTATGCTGGGTACTCCGCATGGTGAATATTCTGCGGATTCCGTAGTACTAGCAACAGGTATTTCCCGCTCTACGCTTTTCCCGGGTGAAAAAGAATTTTTGGGCAAGGGTGTAAGCTACTGCGCTATCGTTGATGCTGATAAATATAAGGGTAAGTCTGTAGCTGCTATCGCTACTGTTCCTGATGCTCTGGAAGAGGTTGAGTTTTTGGCAGACCAGTGCGAGCACGTTTTCTTCTTCCCTTTGTATTCCGGCTTTGTTCCGCCCAAAAAGAAAAATATTACTGTAGTGCTGGATAAGCCTACAGAAATTACCGGTACCGACAAGGTTACCGGCTTGCGTGCAGGCGATGATTTTTACAGTGTAAAGGCTGCCTTTGTTTTCCGCGCCAGCGATCCGCTTAACAGCTTTCTGCCGGGCCTGGAAATCCGTGGTCGCAGCATTTATGTTGATGATCAGGCGCAAACAAATATTGAAGGCGTTTTTGCCGGCGGTGACTGCACAGGTCAGCCTTGGCAGGTAAACCGTGCTGCCGGTCAGGGACAAAAGGCTGCTCTTTCGGCAATCCGCTATCTTGCACGTCGCGATGAGGGAATTGGCTATTAAAAATTGCAGTAAAATCTTTTATCCCGACGGGATTTATGCTACAATATAAGATATGATAAATTATTTGGAGGCTATATTATGTTAGATTTAAAATTCGTCCGCGAAAATCCGAAGCTGGTCGAAGAGGCTGTAAAAAGCCGTAATGGCAGCCTTGATTTGACTGAATTCCTGGAATTGGATAAAAAACGTCGTGAAATTACCCAACAGGTAGAAGCACTGAAGAAAGAACGCAACACTGCATCTCAGGAGATCGGCAAGCTGAAAAAAGCCGGTCAGGATGCTGCTGAGCAGATGGCTGCAGTTCGTGCTCTCGGCGATAAAATTGCTGCAGATGACAAGGAACTGAAAGAGATTGAAGAAAAAATCAAAAGTATTCTGCTGACTATTCCTAACGTTCCCGCTGAAGATGTTCCCGTAGGCAAGGATGATACCTGCAACCCGGTTATCCGCACTTGGGGCGAACCGACCAAGTTTGATTTTGAACCTAAGGCTCACTGGGATATCGGTGAAAACCTGGGCATTCTGGATTTCGAACGTGGCGTTAAGGTTAGCGGTGCACGTTATGTATTCTATCGTGGCATGGGCTCCCGTCTGGAGCGTGCCGTTATCAACTTCTTCCTGGATGTACACACCAGAAAGCATGGTTATACCGAATTCTTCCCGCCGTTCATCGTTAATGGTGCAAGCATGCAGGGCACGGGCCAACTGCCGAAATTTGCCGAGGATATGTACAAGCTGGAAAACGGCGATATGTACCTGATTCCGACCGCAGAGGTTCCTGTAACCAACTATCATCGCGATGATATTCTGACCGGCGATGAGCTGCCGCTGAAATATACCGCATACAGCGCTTGCTTCCGTGCAGAGGCCGGTGCTGCAGGCCGTGATACCCGTGGCCTGATTCGTATGCATCAGTTCAATAAGGTTGAGCTGGTTAAATTCACTAAACCGGAAGAATCCTGGGCTGAGCTGGATAAGCTGACTAATGATGCTGAAGAAGTTCTGCAATTACTGGGACTGCCGTATCATGTTGTACGTCTGTGCACCGGTGACCTGGGCTTCAGCTCTGCTACCACCTATGACCTCGAAGTATGGCTGCCGGCAGCAAACTGCTACCGTGAAATTTCTTCCTGCTCCAACTTCCTGGACTTCCAGGCACGCCGTGCTAACATCCGCTTCCGTCGTGATGCAAAATCCAAACCGGAATTTGTACACACCCTTAACGGCAGTGGTGTAGCTGTTGGCCGTACCGTTGCTGCTATTCTGGAAAACTATCAGCAGGCTGATGGCAGTGTAGTTGTTCCTGAGGTTCTGCGTCCTTACATGGGCTGCGATGTAATTCCCGCTCCGAAAAAATAATTTGTGCAGATACAGCTAAATAAAAAAAGCGTTGAAATGTCATTTAACCGACATTTCAACGCTTTTTGTTTTGTCTGCTGTATTCAGTAACTCTTTGCTAGTTTAAAATATTTTATGGCGAAATTCTCTGTATTTTACAGTTAAAAATGTGCCAATCCGTGATTATTGGAAAATTTTCCCGTTCTCCTTGGAAAAAATCAATTTTTTGCCGTTTTCCTATTGTACTTTCAAATTATTGTGGTACAATCATAGAAGAAAAAATAAATGCAATAGCAAGGGGAGAGTGTTATGAGTAATAAAAAACATTTCCAAATAAGCCAACAGGCTGCAGAAAAATTAGCGGTACGTTTCGGTACGCCGCTGTTAGTACTTTCTCTTGATGAAATCAAAAAGAACTACAAGGTTTTGAAAAAATATATGCCGCGTGTCAAAATTCATTACGCGATTAAGGCTAATCCGCATCCGGAAATTTTGCGGGTGATGGCAGATATGGGCTCCTGCTTTGACGTAGCAAGCGATGGAGAAATCCGCACCCTGCATGATATGGGCGTAGATGGCAGCCGTCTGATTTACGCTAATCCGGTAAAGACGGGCGTAGGCTTGGAGGCCTGCCGCAGCTGTGGTGTACACAAGATGACCTTTGACAGCGCCAGTGAAATAGATAAAATAAAAAAACAGTGCCCAGACGCGACTGTACTGCTAAGACTGCGTATCGACAATTCCTCGGCACATGTTGATTTGAATAAAAAATTCGGTGCTGCGCGTGAAAATGCGTTGGCTTTGATGCAGCAGGCTAAGGAAGCAGGCCTGGATATGGCTGGCATTGCCTTTCATGTAGGCAGCCAGACTGTCAGCGCTGACCCTTATCTGCATGCGCTGGATATTGCACGTGAGCTTTTTGAAGAGGCTGAGGCAGCAGGCCTGAAGCTGCGCATTCTGGATATCGGCGGCGGCTTCCCTATTCCTGAGCCGAAGGTGAAATTCAACCTGCCGGAAATACTGCGCCAGATTAACGCACGTCTGGATGAGGACTTTGCCGATGCCGAAATCTGGGCCGAACCGGGCCGTTATATCTGCGGTACGGCGGTAAATCTGATTACCAGCGTCATCGGTGTTACCGAGCGCGGCGGTCAGCCATGGTACTTCCTCGATGAGGGCTTGTACGGAACCTTTTCCGGTGTGCTCTTTGACCAGTGGGATTTCAAGCTCATCAGCTTCCGTGAGGGTGATGAAAAGGTGGCAGCGACGTTTGCAGGACCGAGCTGCGATTCCCTGGATATTATGTTCCGCGGACGCCTGACAGTGCCGCTGCAGGTTGGCGATTTGCTGCTGGTTCCCAGCTGCGGTGCCTATACCTCTGCCAGTGCAACTACTTTTAACGGCTTCAGCAAGGCTAAGTTCGTTATCTGGGAACGCGTAAAGGCTGAGGTTGAGCCTGTTGCCGCCGTTGGCCGCATTGAGATGAATCAGTCTGTAGCACAGGCTGTAAAATGAAAATAGAATTATTACCGCATCAGCGTTTAGCGTTGGTGCGGTTTTTGTGCTTTAGGAAAAACGTGACAGATTAGGTGCGAAAAGTACGGAAAAACGTTACAGAAAGCGATGATAAAATGTGGAAAAACGTGACAAGATCAGGATTTTTTAGACGCAGCGAGGGCAGTCTTAACGGTCATTTTACACAAGTATGCTTTTTCTTACATTTCTACCAGCTTTACTTCTGCCTTCAGTTCGGACAGCAATGAAAGCAAATCGCCAAAGGCAAGCCAGACGGTGGCGGTGTTATCGTTCGGATGAATACCGATGATGGCGGATGGCGGTAAGTTTTTGCTGCTGACGAAGATAACGCTTTTGCTTGTATCGTTCAACAGGCCGAAGGGGGAAACTAAGCCTGACTGCAGTCCTAAATATTTTTCCAGGCGCTCTGCCGAAGCGAAGCTGAGGCGGGAGCTGCCTAATGAAGTGGCAAGCTGTTTTAAGTCAATCGGCGTAGCTGCGGGGACGGTGAGAAGAAAGTGCTGCTTACCGTTGCTGTTGCGCAAAAATAAATTTTTGCAGATAACAGCGTCGGCAGGCATCTCCAGTGCATCAAGTTCTTCCATGGAATAAACCGGCCGGTGTTCCGTACAGGTAAATGGTATGTTCTTAGCGTTTAGCAAATCATAGATGTCATTCTTGGCAAAACTCATAGACAATTTCCTCGCAATAATTTTTTGTGTATCAATGTAATTTATTATAAGTCAACTAAGGATTCACGGCAAGCCGCAGGCTGCCTAAAATATGGAGAAAGCTCGGCGTTCATGCTATAATAATAGCAAAGCGAAAGGCGGAAAAGATGATGCGAAAAGTTATAATATATATTTTGACGCTGCTGACTTTGCTCGCAGCGGGCTGTGGCAGTGAGCAGCCGCAGCCGAAGGAGCTGCAGCTCTGCAGCAGTATGGGCACCAAGCTGACGGAGGTTATTGCTGACAGCTACAGCAAGGCTGCCGGTGTAAAAGTAAATATAAGCTATCTGCCGGGAGGCACGCAGCAGGAGCGCTTGGATTACCTGCGTAAGCACAGGTTTGATGTCTGGCTGGGCGGTACGAGTGAGGAATACTTCATGGCGGATGAGCAGCATATTCTGCAGCCTTATATTGCCAAGGAATCCTATAAGGTGCCGGCAGAGCTGCGTAACCGCACCGGTCAATGGACGAGCCTGTATCTGAGCTATATTGCATTGCTGAGTAACAAAAATAATCTGCATGCCTACGGTCTGTATGCTCCGGAAACCTGGGATGAGCTTTTGGCACAGCAGCTTAAGGATGAGCTGGCGATTGCCGACTTTGATCTTGGTGGAGCAAGCTTCGGCATGATTACAAGCATTTGGCAGATGCGCGGCAAGGAGCAGGCTATGGCTTATGCAGCCAAGCTTAATGCGCAGCAGCCGGTGTATACCAAGGGCTTCGGCGAGGCGGTAGACCTTGTGTATATCGGTAAAAAAACCGTTGCTATAGTGCCTTTGGATTATGCTTTGCAGATGGAAGCACGTCACCGCCACCTGTTTGCGACAGTGGTGAAGGATGCCAACCGTACGATGCTTACCGGTGCAGCGATTATGCGCAGCGCAGAGCATCCCGATCAGGCGCGTGCCTTCTTAGACTATCTGATGAGTGACGCGGGCGTAGAGCTGTTGCCTGCTAACGGGTATCATTATATGTGGCATGTAAAAAAATATCCCTATAATGACGGCCGTAGGGAGCTTATAGGTAATGTCCGCGTGCCGGTAGATGATTTAAGCTGGACCTCGGTCTATAAGAGTGAGATTATCCGACAATGGAGAGGTGCGCTTTAAAGGCATAAAAAAATTGGCGCTTTTACAGCGCCAATCAGCATTATAAAACCTTATGTTTTACATGGTCCAGTGCCTGGTCAAACAGACTGAGCACATGGCTGTCATCCAGAGAATAGATAACTTCTTTGCCATCCTTGGTAAATTTTACCAGGTTGGTGGCACGCAGCAGACGCAGCTGATGCGAAATAGCGGAATGAGTCATACCAAGGGCATCGGCAATGCAGGTAACGCACATTTCCTCGTGTGCTAACAGAGAGAGAATGCGGATACGTGTGGGATCGCTGAGAACTTTAAAAATATCTGCCATAGGCTGGATATATTTTTCGTCATCTTTGCCGGGGAGAGGCAAGGCATGATTGTGGATGTGTGTCATTTTTTCACCTACTTTACTTTTTATTGTTTAAGCGCAGACCTTTATTGAAAAAGAATGCGAGTACTGCGTAATAAAAGAAGCCTCCGGTAGGAGTCTTGCTGATAAACCACGTCGGAAAAAGGAAAAAGCTTACACTGAGAAAGAGCAGCTGCGGCAAGCAGCCGAAAAGACAGCTGATGCCTTCCTCCTGCCATTTGCTTTTAATGTGCAGCGCACTGAAAACGCTGTAGCGTGAGGCAAAGGCTCCGAAGCAAATGCCGCTGAAGGCATAAAGAAGAAGGTTAACGATTTCGCCGAAGTTCATCTTACTTACCTTCTTTGCTGCTGAACTGCTTGAAAAAGCCGGTTTTGAGCAGCAGGCAGGCGATAACGCTGCCACCGATGGTGCTTACCAAAAACGGCGGAATAAAGAACCAGGCTACAGCCTTGCTGCCTAAAAGCAGAGTGGCCATAATCCAGGCGACGAAGCCACCGATGATACCGGTGCCGAAAATTTCACCGGCCATAGCTGCCGGCAAGGTTTTGTAACGGCTATAGGCCAGTCCTGCGAGGGCTGCACCGATCATACTGCCGGGAAAAGCCAGCAGTGAGCCTGTGCCAAGCATGTTGCGCAGACAGGCAATAATAAAGCCTATAGCAACGGCGTAATCAGGTCCCAGGAGAACCGCACTCATAACATTGATGGCATGCTGCACAGGGAAGCATTTGGAAACACCTGCAGGAATATAAATTAAATGTGCGCTCAGTGTGCCGATGGCAATCAGAAGCGCTGCTGATGTCAGCTTGCGGGTTTGCATATAAAAACCTCCATATGAAAGTTGTGTGTGGCTAACAATGATATAACTATATTATAGCATTTAAATAGGTGTTTTGTGAACATATCTGAATAAATTCATAAGAAAATTTTTCAGAATATAAAAGCTTATTAAGCAGAACAGGAGTGATAAATTTGGCTTTGTTAGAAGGTATTAAGGTTATTGATTTTTCCAAGTGGCTGCCGGGACAGTATTGCGGTATGCTGCTGGGTGATTACGGTGCGGATGTTGTCAAAATTGAGGATTTGCAGGGTGATGCGACGCGTTGCTTTTGGCCTGAAAAAACTAAAGGCATGAGCTATTGGCATTTGATGCTGAACCGCAATAAGCGAGGTGTTGCCTTGAATCTTAAAAAGGACGGCGGACGTGATTTGCTGCTGAAGCTGCTGCAGGAGGCCGATGTTTTTCTGGAGGGCTTCCGTCCGGGATATCTGGCGCGTTATGGACTGGATTATGCAAGCGTGCATAAAATCAATCCGCGTCTGGTGTATTGCTCTATTACCGGCTTCGGCCAGGAATCGCATAAGCCGGCGCATGATCTGAATGTTGTGGGGCTGGCAGGCTTAAACAATCTTGATGATGTCGGCAGAGCCTGTGTATCCGAAGTGCAGGTGAGCGCTGTAGGCAGCGGTTTGAATGCCTTGAGTGCGATTTCTATGGCGCTGCTGGCGCGCGAACGTACCGGCAAGGGACAGTGGCTCGATGTCAATCTATATGCTACGGCACTGTCTATGCAGGTGACGGGCATCAGTGCTTTGTGGGGCTGCAGAGAAACCGGTGAAAAGCCTTTTGGCCGTATAGCGCATTACTATAATATTTATCGTACCGCAGATGGGAGATATCTGACAGTTGGTACTATCGAGCCTAAGTTTTGGCAGCGCTTTTGCGATTTAATTGAATGTCCGGAGCTGGAAAAACGCCAATATGATTTTGCTCATGAGGAGGAGCTGCAGCAGCTGGTGGCTGCTAAAATTGCTGCTAAAACTCAGCAAGAGTGGCTGGAGCTTATCGGTGGCGCAGAATTTTGCGTAACGCCTGTATGCAGTCTGGAGGAAGCGTTGGACAGTGAGCTGACGGCGCAGGAGCATATCCTGCAGGAAGCAGACAGTGATCTTGGCAAATTGAAGTATATCGGCGGTCCGGTGAAGTTCAGTGAGGATGCAAGCAGCATCCGCATGAGAGCACCTAAGCTCGGCGAACATACGCTGGATATTTTGCAGGAACTGGGATATAATGATAATGAAATCAGCGCTTTACATGAAGAGGGCGCAATCTAGGATTTTTTGATTGTAGTGTTTTTATGAAGCAGGAGGCCAATATGAGGAAAATATTAAAGCTTTTTATGACATTTGTTTTTGCCTGCTGCCTGTTCGTAGGCGTTAATCCTGCAGAAGCAGGTTTAATCAGCAGAGAGCAGGAAATTGAAATGGGACAGCAGACAGCTAAGCAGCTGGAGGCTCAATACGGCGTGTCGCAGGATGCTGCGCTGCAGGAAAGAGTTAACCGCATTGGCCAAAGACTGGCGAAGGTTTGCGGACGTGATGATATTACCTTTTCCTTCAAGGTGCTTAACAACAATGAGGTCAATGCCTTGGCCTGCCCCGGCGGCTTTGTTTATGTGTATAAGGGACTGATTGACTACATGCCGACAGACATGGAGCTGGCCGGTGTTCTTGGCCATGAGGTGGGACACGTAGCCAAAAAGCATACGGTAAATGCGATTGAAAAGCAGATGTGGACTTCGCTGATCCTGATAGCTGCTACCCGCGGACAGGGCATGGGACTGGTGCAGGCAGCCCAACAGGCGTTGTTTGCCGGCTACAGCCGTACAGATGAGCGTGGTGCCGATAAGGAAGGCGTAAAAAACAGTATCGCAGCAGGCTATAACCCTTACAGCATGCTGATTACCGTGTGGAAGCTGGACGATTTGTCCAAGCAGGGCGGCGGTGCCAAATACGGTCTGTTCAGCAGCCATCCCGAGCCGGAAGAGCGCGTAAAACGTGTTATGAAGCAGCTGAAGGAATATAACATTCATCCCGATGTTGTTGTTAAAGACGATGACCATGCGACTGTTACCGAGGGTAACTGGAGCTTTAACGTAAGTCAGAGTATCGGTAATACCAAGGGTAAATATCGTGCCTATATGCTCGCAGGCGGCTTGTGGAACGTGCGTCAGCGCGGACCTGTAAACCCCAACCATTTTGTGGTTTATGACAACGGCAGTACGGCAGATATCTATTATGACGACATCCAGGTTTTCCGTCTGTATACTCAGGATGCAGGTGCCTTTGGCAGTGCCGGAGCTTATGCCGCAGCCTGTGTTGATATGCTGCGTGATTGGGCGCAGATAGCCAATGCTAATGATGCTAAAGCTAAGAGCAGCACCAAAAAGAAATAAGCAGATTTAGGCAATAAATAAAGCCATACCCTGCTAAGCAATTTGCTTAGCGAGGTATGGCTTTTTAGTGTGCGTTAATGCATGGGAGGTGTTTTTTTACAGTACCTTTTGCAGCAGATTCAGCACGTTTTTATGGGTAATTTTTTCAACGGTGCTGGCGCTGTATTTTTTAGAAAGATATTCATACACTGCGCTGTAATCCTGCACGCCGTGGAGGTTGTAGGGCGGATGGCTGATGCCGTCAAAGTCACTGCCGAATCCGATATGGTCATCATTGCCCATGAGGTTCAGCATATAGTCGATGTGACGGTAAATACTTTCGATGCAGGCATCGTTGTAATCGTGCTCCAAAAATTGACCGGCAAAGGTAACACCGATGAGGCCGTCATTTTCGTTGATTGCCAAAATCTGCTTGTCATCCAGGTTACGCGGATGCGGGCAAAGAGCCTTGGCATTGGAATGAGTTGCGATAATGGGCTTGCTGCTGGTCTCGATAACATCCCAGAAGCCTGCGGGTGCGATGTGGGAAACGTCAACCAGCATACCGAGCTTGTTCATTTCAGCAACTACCTGGCGGCCGAAAACGGTGAGACCGCCGCCGCTGCTTTCTTCGTTGACACCATCAGCGATATCGTTGCGGTTGCTCCAGGTGAGTGTCATAGCGCGCACGCCTAAGGCGTAGAGGCAACGCAGTGCTTCCAGACTGCCGTCGATAGCGCCGCCCTCTTCAATGGCGAGCAGAGTTGCAGCCTTGTGGTTGAGCACATCGGCAGCATCCTCTTTCGTGAGCACCTGCAGCACGTCAATACCGTCTGCGTGAAGCTTCTTTACCTCTTGCAGGTATTTGTCGAGCAGCTGCAGGGTGTAGCGCAGGCCGCCGTAATAACGGAATTCGTGTGTGGGTACGAAGATAGCACAGAATTGCAGACCGCCGCCGAGAGCGATTTGACGCTGAATGTCAAAATGCTGGTCATTTGCATAAAGGCTGGTGCCTTTCTTATATAATTCGGTAAGGGTATCGCAGTGACAATCACAGATAAACATAGAGAAAACTCCTTTCAGAATTTATTAAACCCCCGCGTTTCCCGAACGTGGAACAGCGGGGGTTATAATACTGTAAATTTTTACTTAACAGTTAAAGGTACTTGCTTCTTACCAACCGGTGTAGTAGTAGAAGAAGGTCATACCGATGGTAACGATCATAGCGCCGGCCATGGGGATTGCAGTGCGTTTTACCAGATCAAAGGAGGAAACGCCACCCATACCGGAGGATACTACGATAACTGCGGTAATCGGGGAGCAGTTACGCATGATAGAAGCTGCAAAGTGCATCGGCAGCAGCATCAGTACCGGGTGCAGGCCGCTGTGCGCTGCAACTGCCGGAGTAAGTGCGGCGAATGCGAAGAAGGGAGCATTGCCGCTGCCCATAACAATTGCGGATACAGCGATAATTGCTACCATAACCAGCATCATAGCCATCGGGCCGAAGCCTAAGTTTTTACTGCCGTCGATAAGAGTGGTGATAGCACCCATGGATACGAGGCCCTTAGCAAAGGTCTGACCTGCTACAACCAGGGTAATAACGTTAGCCATTTGCATGCCTAAGCCATCGAAGAAGGTCTGAATATCGCCCAGAACCTTATGGCCGTCACGCCAACGGGCGTATTCGCAAATAACACCGATAGTCAGGCCGATAAACATAGCCATAACGATATTCATCTTAATAGTGGTAATCCAGAGAGAGCTGAAGGAAAGAATCAATGCCAGAGGAATTACCGGCAGGATAGCGTACCACATCGGTGCATTATCTGCTTCTTCTTCAATTTTTTCAACTTGCATCGGCTGCACGATATGGCCGTCGCGTTTATCCATATATTTCTGAGTCAGGTAATGCAGAACGCCTACAACTACAAAGGCTACAGCAACGATAGGAACCTGATAATGGCTCCAGTAAACTACAGGGTCAACGCCTGCGGTTTCGGCGGAGAGGATGGTACCGGTATCACTGGGGCTCCAGTCGAAGCAGAGAGTGGTTGCTACAGCAGCGGTTGCGGACAGACGGCTTACGCCCAAGCCCAACAGGATGGGGAACATGGTTACCATCAGCAGCATTGCCAGACCGGAGGCACTGTTGATGCACAGGCCGATGAGCATGCCGATAATCCAGGTGCCGCTCATTACCAGATAGGGAGATTTTAAAGCCATCAACGGTTTGATGGTTAAACGTACTAAAGAGCGGGAAGCGCCGATTTTATCCATATATTTAGCAAAAGCGCCTACAGACATAATGTTCAGGCCAAGCTTGCCGACGTTAGAGCTGAAGGTTGCGCGGATAAATTCAAAGGCATCGAAAATTACGGAGCCTGTTGTAGCCTTAGCTCCTAAAATTTGGCTGTAACCCAGCATAGCAGCGATATACATCATGATAATACCGCCCATGAAGAGCACAGGCTGTGGTTTGTACTTTTTGTAAATCAAATAGCCAACCCAAAACGTTATAATTGCAGAAATAACAATACCCAATTTTCATCATCCCTTTCTCTTATGAATTTATTTTACAAAAATTTAGGCAATTCCATTATAGCATAACTTTGTTGTATTAAGCAATAAAAAAACCTGCAATATTCCCCGCGAAGGGGACAGAATGCAGGTTTTTTTAGTTAATTATTAATAAATGTCAATCTTCTAAAGACAAAACACGTAAAACATGTTGAATATAAATAGCCTGAATAGCTTTGGAGCGACCAAGACCGCACAGGTGGCCGGTTGTTTTGATGCCCAAAGCCTCAATCTGAGTCTTCCAGCTGTCTTCTTCGTCGCTGTACATATCGTTGTTGGCATGGTCACCGGCAACAACCATCAGTGGATACATATGTACATGCTTGTATTTGCGCTCCTGCAGCTTTTCGAGGACAGCTTCAAAATTAGGAGTATCCTCTTCTTCTACGGTTCCTACAATAACAGGGAATTTCATAGAATCAAAGATTTCCTGCAGCTTAACATAGGTATAGCCGTGCGCTTTATTGTTGTTGCGCGGTGTGCCGTGGCCCATCAGGACTACGCCTTCGCCCGGCGCTAAGGGAGGAACCTGGACGGCAATAGCTGCTGCTGCCAGCTTATAGTCCTCTTCGTTAACGATGAGAGGCTGGCTGATAATAATTTTTTGGAATTTAGCGGTAAATTTATCCTTGAGGCTGAGAATCTTCTGTTCGAATTCTTCGCCGTGCAGCAGATGTGTCGGCTGCAATACTACTTCTTCGTAGCCTGCGTCTGCCAACTTTTGCAGCACTGTTTCCGTATCGTCGATTTTAATACCGCGTTCAGCCAGACGTTTGCGGATAATTACGGAGGTAAAGGCACGGTACTGGTCGTAGGCAGGGAAGGCTGCGGCGAGTGCCTGCTCAATGCCGCCGATATCGTGGGTTCTGGTTTCGTCGAAGGTGGAGCCGAAGCTGATAACCACCAGAGCTTTTTTGCTATCCATCTGTAGCACCTCTTCTTCCTGAATTAATTTATATTATAAAAATACTCTCCGCCCAGACAAGCGGACGGAGAGTAAAAAGGTGTGAAAGAAATGAATTACTTGGTCAGTAAATTATTTAGCTTGCAGAGCATCCCAAGAATCGTTTGCTCTTTCAACGAACAGTTTTTGTACTGCTGCGTTTTCGCCCAGGCCGTGGATATAGGTGTTAACCTTGAAGCCTTCAGCCTGCAGTTGAGATTTAAAGGAATCAGGCTCGTCACCGGCCATATCGTTATTAGCATGGTCGCCTGCAACCATCATCAGCGGCATCAGAGTTACGTTCTTAATGCCTTTAGCTTTCAGTTGCGGAGTAACGGTGTCCAGATGCGGCCAGCCTTCTACGGAGAAGATGTAAGCGTTGGTATAGCCAAGCTCATTCAGACGGTCTTGCATTACTGCATAGTAAGCATTGGACGGATGCGGAGTACCATGAGCCATGATCAGAACAGCATCTTTTTTGCCGAGTTTCGGGAATTGAGTAGAAACTGCTTTCATGGTTTCGGTAATATCGTCAGATTGACCTTCCTGGCCTTGCCAGTACATCAGCGGAGTACCGAAGGTCATTTTCTTGAAGTCGTTTTTGTGCAGGTTATAAACTGCATCTTTGTATGCATATTCCATGCCAGGAATAATATCCAGAGAGGTCAGAGCAATACGGGTGTAGCCTTCAGCTTTCAGTTGAGCCAGAGCTTGTTCAGGTGTCGGGATGGTGAGACCTTCATGAGCTTTGATACGGTCAATAATAATATGAGAGGTGAAAGCGGTAACTACTTTTACACCGGGATGAGCAGCTTTAATAGAGTTTACAGTTGCTTCAATAGTTTTAGCACGGCTGTCTTTAAAGGTGGTACCGAAGCTCATTACAACGATAGCGTCTTTGTCAGGCAGGTTTGCCAGAGCAGGATTAACATTGGTTTTTACGCCGATTTGGGATGCCATAAGCAGAGCCGGGGTAGCGTCTTTAACTTCGTCGTTCAGTTGGTATGCGGCATGGCTGGTAGCAGCAAAGCCTAAGAGGGCAGCACAAGTCATAGATGCAACAGCAAATTTTTTCAGACTTTTCATTTTGAAAGCACTCCTTTGAAATTCATAATCATCAAAAATAGTAGAAGGTTGTTTTATAAACCTTACTTCTCTGTATTATATCACTTATAGTTGAGATGTCAACAAAAATAATAAGAATTGCTATTATGCAGTTATGGTAAAAAAACAGACTGCTGTTATCAGCAGTCTGTTGCAAAGTTATTTCTTAAAGATTTTTCTAAAGCAGTCCTTCAGAGAGCGTCCGAGCATACCATTCGCAGGATCATTTTCATATTCGCGGTCGCGGCTGTCGCTGAAGGAGGCCACAAGCGTACCGTCTTCCATATCATAGAAGTTGTAAATCAGGCTTAGCTGTGCATACGGGTGAAAGCTTTCCGGTACCCAGCGCTGACGGACAACGTCCTCCGTCCAATATTGACGTTTGCCATCTTTATCATAGTAATAATGTCTTTCCTGAGTAGTGTAATCCTCAAAATGACCGGGAACGGCAACTACACTGTAGCCGCAATGATTAACAGTAATGCGCATTTCTAAATCTCGGGGCGCAAAGGCTTTACGGCCGGTATTATTATCATTGTGATACTCAGGCAGCGGCTTTTGCGTTTCATCTGTAGCAATCAGCTTTTGTTTGCCTGCAGCCTGTAAAACAGCGGCAAGTACTTTGGTTTCGACGTTTTCGTCAGATTTGAAGCTGCGTGAGGGTTCGCCTTCAAGATTATCAATTCTGGTAATATGAATTTCTTTGACTGTACGCAGATTGTAATCAGGATGCTTATAGGGCTGATTAGCGAAGCAGGAAATGCTGACGCAGAGCAGCATAATGAATGTAAGCAGGGAAAAGACTGATTTTTTCATAGCGGACCTCTTGAAAACTTATAGCAAATTAATCCTTAAGCATGCCCTTAATGCCTGCAAAGGTTTCCGGGCTGATAATATGCTCGATGCGGCAGGCATCCTTTTCCGCAATTTCCTCGTCTACGCCCAGAACCTCGTTGATGAAACGGGTGAGGGTTACGTGACGGTCGTAGACGGCAGCAGCTTTTTTCTGACCATCCTTGGTAAGCAGGATGCGGCCGTCAGGTTCCATGATAATATAGTTATCACGTTTAAGAATGCTCATAGCGCGGCTGACGCTGGCTTTTGTAAAATTCATTTCCTCCGCAATGTCGATAGAACGTACGCTGCCATTGCGTTTGGTCAGAACTAAGATAGTTTCCAAGTAATTTTCTCCGGATTCCAGCAGTGACATTTTTATAACCTCCATCAGTATTAGATGTAACATTTCGATTACTATTATTTTAACACATTTAGTCCTTAACGTCACTAGCTAAGATAGTGTATAATAAAAATCGAACGAAATAGTTAAATGGGTAAGCTGTAGCTATCTGAAATAGAGGATTAGACGGAAAGAGGTAGTGCTATGTTAAATTTTATGCAGGAAAAATTAAGTGTCTGGGAGCTTTTGCGACAGACGGAAAAACCGATAGTGCTTTATGGTATGGGCAACGGAGCGGATAAAATTCTTGACTGGTGCGAAGCAAACGGAGTGCAGGTGCAGGGCGTGTTTGCCAGTGACGAGTTCGTCCGCGGACAGCAGTTCCGTGGCTTTATGGTAGAACGCTATGATGCGCTGCGCGCACGTCTGGGAAATGACCTTTTGGTTGTTATCGCCTTTGCCAGCGAAAGACCGGAGGTGCTGGAGCGCTTTGCGCAGCTGGCTGCCGAGCAGGAGGTTGTGGCACCGCATCTGCCGCTTTTTGACGAGGAAGAAACTGTAAGCGCAGTCTGGCTGCAGCGTTACGAAGAGCAGTTGGCGTATGTTTACGACAGACTTGCGGATGAACAGTCGCGCAGAGTTTTTGCAGATACGCTTAACTATAAGCTCAGCGGCAGGATAAGCTATCTTTTTGACTGCGAAACGCAGCGTGAGGAGGATATCAGTTCACTGCTTGTGCCGACGGCTAACGAGGTACATATGGATCTTGGTGCCTATAACGGTGATACCATCCAGGAGCTGGGACGTCTGACTGACTGGCAATGGCGCGAGGTGTTGGCGGTAGAGCCTGACCGCCGTAACTGCCGCAAGCTGCGTCTGCTGGCTGACGAGCTGGCGGCGAAGGGACTTACTGTCGAGGTACACGAGGCAGGCATCTGGAGCGAGCAGGGAGAGCTGGGCTTCAGCGACAGCGGCGGCAGGCAGTCAACATTTATCGGTGCGGAGAAGAAAACAGTGCCGGTGACGACGATTGATGATGTAGCGGCGGGACGCCCGATGACAATGATCAAAATGGATGTCGAGGGGGCTGAGGTGCAGGCTATTGCCGGCGGCAGACAGACCATTGGCGAATGTAAGCCGAAGCTGTTTGTGGCAGCCTATCATTATGATGTTGATTTATTCCGTCTGCCGCTGCTTTTATGGGAGCTGGTGCCGGAGTATAAGATTTATCTGCGTAAGCATCCTTATGTCCCTGCATGGGAATTGAACTTTATTTGTATTGGACGATGATGGGACGATAAATGTCCACATAGGACAAAAAACGGCAAATGTAATATGGTGGTGGAATGTCCGTTTTATAAATGTCAAAGTGACACAAAAAGTTAAATATTTGCAAAATTAATGTAAAGTGTAAGCAGGTAAAAAACGGCCTGCAGCGAATTTATCAAATATGGGTGTAGAATGGAACACGCTAAAATATAATTTTCAACGACGATGCAAAAAAAGGAGTGTATGTGAATGAAAAAATCTAAATGGATGCTTGGTGCAGCAGCAATGTTGGCTTTATCTGTAGCTTTGGCTGGCTGCGGCGGCGGCGACAAAAAAGCAGACAATAAGGCTGCTGGCGTAAAAGGCAGCTTGATGGTTTATACCTCTATTTATCCTGATATTATCGACAATATGTGCAAACCTAATGTTGCAAAAGCTTTCCCGGATATGAAGGTTAACTGGTTCCAAGGCGGTACCGAAAAAGTTATCACCAAGATTACCGGCGAAATCAAAGCTAAAAAAATTGCTGCAGACGTTCTGATGGTTGCGGATCCTTCCTACTATCTGAAGCTGCAAGAGCAAGGCTTGCTGTTGCCTTATAAATCCAAAGAAGATGCTAACGTTATCAGTGAAAAAGACAAAGACGGCAACTGGTACGGCGTTCGTATCTCCAACATGATCATTGCTTATAACTCCAATAAGCTGAAAGCTGAAGAAGCTCCGAAAAACTGGACTGATCTGACCGACCCGAAATGGAAAGGCAAAATCGCTATGCCTAACCCGATGCTGTCCGGTACTGCTTATGTAGCAGTTGGCGCTCTGGCTGACAAATACGGCTGGGAATATTTCGATAAGCTGAAAGCTAACGGTCTGCGCGTTGAAGAAGGCAACTCCGCTATTCAGAACAAGCTGCTGACCGGCGAATATGCAGCTGTAATGATTCTGGAAGAAAACATCCTGAAGCTGGCTAACACCAAGAAAGAGCCTCTGAAGATTGTTTACCCGACCGACGGCGTAATCAACGTTCCTTCCCCAATCGCTATTTTCAAGGAAACCAAGAATCCTGAAGGTGCAAAGGCTTTGGTTGACTGGTGGCTGTCCAAAGAAGGTCAGCAGGCAGTTGTTAAAGGCTGGATGCATTCTGTACGCGGCGACGTTTCTGCTCCGACCGGTGCTGAAGAAACCAAGAAAATTGTTGAGGGCAGAATTAAAGTTGATTGGCAGAAGCTGGCTAACAACAATGCTCAAATCAAAGAAGAATTCCGTAAGAGAGTTATGGATAAATAATGCGTTGCTAAGTTAAATTATAGCGGAAACAGGGAGACCTTTCAGGCCATCCCTGTTTTCTGCTCAATAAAGAGGGGCCGAAAGTTTGCTTTTGGTATTGCTCTGAGGTATTAAAAAAGGAGAAAGAAGCGTTCTATGTCAAGAATAAACAGTAAATTTATTGTTATCGCTATCTCCGTGCTGTTGCTTTTATACTTTGTTATCTTCCCTATGGGAATTCTGCTGTATGACAGCATCATGCTGGATGGCGCAATTAACTTGGAAAACTATCGCAATGTATACAGTCAGGATGTCAACTGGCGTGCGTTGACGAATACAATCGAGCTGTCTTTGGGCGTTATGATTGTCAGTGTGCTGATTACCTTCCCGCTGGCCTGGCTGGTTGGCCGTACTGATATGCCTGGCAAAAAAATCTACCGTACTCTGCTGGTATCCAGCTACATGATTCCGCCGTATGTAGGCGCTATTGCCTGGGTACAGCTGCTGAACCCTAGTGTAGGGTATCTGAACGAGATTCTTAAATTTGTCTTTGGTCTGGAAACAGCACCCTTTGACATTTATACTATGGCCGGCTTAGGCTGGGTACTGACTTTGTTCTACTCTCCCTTTGCTTTCATCACCATTTCCCGTGCTATGGAGAAAATGGACCCGACTTTGGAGGAGGCAGCGCGTGTCAGCGGTGCTTCTCCGATGCGTACCGTTTTTGACGTAACCCTGCCGCTGATGGCTCCGTCTATCTTGGCAGGCGGCCTGCTGGTATTTATTGCTGCCGGCAGCTGCTTCGGTATTCCTGCTATCGTAGGTATGCCCGGTAACATTGAGGTAATGACCACGCGTATCGTAACCTATATTTACATGGGCGATACTGCGGGTGTACGTGATGCTACTGCTTTGGCTGCTTCCCTGATGTTCCTTGCTAACATCTTGCTGTTCGGTATGACCTGGATGGTTGGCAAAAAGGATTACACCACTATCAGCGGTAAGAGCACCCGTCCGAACATCGTTGAGCTGGGAAAATGGAAATGGCCCTGCTTCTGCCTGGTTGGCGCTTACAGCATGATTTCCATTATCATTCCGCTGGGCTCCATCGTGCTTACCAGCCTTATTATTACCCTGTCCAAGCCGATTGGTCTGGATAACCTGGGCTTTGATGCCTGGATTCCTGTTATCACCAGCTCCCAGTACATGGAAAGCGTTTGGAATTCCGTTGTTTACGCCGTTATTGCTGCCTGCATCGGCACACTTATTTCCATCTTTATTGCATATCTTGCAGTTAAAACCAGAATCAAAGGCCGCAGCCTGCCGGATCTGCTGGTAGTTATCGGTGGCAGTACCCCGTCCATCGTTATTGCGCTGGCTTTGATTATTACCTTCAGCGGTAATTTTGGTTTGAACCTTTATTCCACGATGTGGATTATGGTAGTTGCTTATCTGGTAAAATACATGACGATGTCTGTGCGTACCATCGCCGCTTCGCTGAGCCAGGTGCACATCTCTCTGGAGGAGGCTGCACTGAACTCCGGCGCCAGCTGGCTACGCTGCTGCAAGGATATCATCATGCCGCTTATTGCACCGTCTATAGTTGCCGGCTGGTTCCTGATTTTCATGCCGTCCTTCTACGAGCTGACTATGTCCCTGCTCCTGTACGGCAGTGATACCAAGACCATCGGTGTATTGCTGTATGAACTGCAGACCTATGCGGATACACAGAACGCTTCTGTGCTTTCTGTAATCATTCTGCTGATTGTTTTGATTGGCAACCTGATTCTGAACAAGGTTTCCAAGGGTAACGTAGGTATTTAATTAAAGGAGTGTAATAAATGGCTGAGGTAAGAATTGAGCATGTATTTAAACGTTTCGGCGCTGTAACTGCCGTAAACGATTTTGATTTAGTTGTAAAGGATGGCGAATTTGTTTCCATCCTCGGTCCTTCCGGTTGCGGTAAAACCACTACTCTGCGCATGATTGCAGGCTTTGAGCGTGCTACCGAAGGTGAAATTTATATCGGCGACCACTGCGTAAGCTCTTCTGTTAAGGGCAGCTTCGCTCCGCCGGAAAAACGTGATATTGGTATGGTATTCCAGTCTTATGCTGTTTGGCCGCATATGACTGTTGCCGAAAACGTAGGCTATCCGCTGAAAATTCAAAAGGTAGATAAAAAGGAACGCGAAGAGCGCGTACAGAAGATGCTGGAGCTGGTTCACCTTGGTGAATACAGCAAGCGTTATCCGCATCAGCTGTCCGGCGGTCAGCAACAGCGTGTAGCTTTGGCGCGTGCCCTGGTAGCACAGCCCGGACTGCTGCTTTTGGATGAGCCTTTGTCTAACCTGGATGCTAAGCTGCGTGAATCCATGCGCTTTGAAATCCTTGCTATTCAAAAAGAACTGGGCATTACTGTTGTCTATGTAACCCATGATCAGGGCGAAGCAATGGCAATGAGCGACCGCGTAGTTGTTATGAGTGCCGGCGTTGTACAGCAAATCGGCGCACCGCACGAAATTTATACCAAGCCTGCCAACAAAATGGTTGCGGACTTCATCGGTCTGGTTAACTTTATTGATGGCGAGGTTAAGGGTGACAGAGTATTCATTAAGGGAAGCAATGTTTCCTTCCCGAATACCGCTAAGGTTACCGGCGAAGCAACAATTGCCGTACGTCCTGAGAATATTACCATGTCCCTCAGCGGCGGCTTGGTTGAAGGTCAGGTAACTCACCGCTTCTATCTGGGCGATGCGGTTGACTATCGTGTAAATGTTCACGGCCATGACATCCGCGTTATCGTTAAGGGCGCAGATCTTGATGCAATTCCCGACGGCTCCAAGGTATACCTGGACTTTGACAGAGTAATGGTTTTCGACAGAAACTAAGCTGAAAATATAAGACGGAGATAACGGATTAAATAGCTGTTGTCTCCGTCTTTTTTTGTGTAAAAAAACATAAAAAACGGCAGTTAGCTATTGACAACTCGTCTGAATCGTAGTATAGTGGTCTTAAACAGGAACAATAATATAAATATGCGTCCAAAACGCAAAAAGTTCCGTCGCAAAAGCCGAAGAGCTGAATGAGGGTTTTATGAATTTAATTGAAGGTCTTACTAATTTTAACTTAACAAAGCAGGAAGCAACGCTGTATGTGCTGCTGCTGAAATCCGGTCAGATGACCGGCTACGAAGCAGCCAAGCAGACCGGCATTTCGCGCTCTAACACCTACACTGCGCTGGCAGGACTGGTGGATAAGGGAGCAGCGTATGTGCTGGAGGAGGGCAAGGTAACGCGCTATACTCCGGTGCCTGCTGCTGAGTTTTGCAGCAACAAAATCAGTTGTCTGGAGGAGATAAAAAAAGATATACTCCAACAGCTGCCGGTGCTGAATAATGATCCTGAGGGGTATATCACCATCAAGGGTGCGCAAGAGATTATAAATAAACTGCGCAATACAGTGCGTCAGGCACAGGCAAGAATTTATCTGTCGGCTAACAGCAGAATGCTGGAGCTGCTGCTGCCGGAGCTGCAGGTTGCTTTGCAGCGAGGCTTGAAGGTAGTAGTTATCGGCGATAAAAGCTTTTCTCTGCCGGGAGCAATCTGCTACGGAACAAATAAGCAAAGTGAGCAGATTCGTCTGATTGCCGATTCACACACCGTTTTGACAGGAGATTTACAGGATGATGAAGATTCAACCTGTTTATATTCCTGTAAACGCAATTTAGTTGATTTATTTAAGGAAGCGCTGCAGAATGAAATTGCGCTGATTAAATTACAGAAAGGTGATATAAATGTCTAAGAAAATTCCGTTTGTTACTAAAGAACAATTAGAAAAAATCGTTTCCCAATATCCTACTCCGTTCCATCTGTATGATGAGGCCGGTATCCGTCGCACCGCGCGTCTGGTGAACAAGGCTTTTTCTTGGAACAAGGGCTTTAAAGAATATTTCGCAGTAAAGGCTACTCCTAACCCCTATCTGCTGCAGATTCTGCGCGAAGAGGGTTGCGGTGCCGACTGTTCCTCCTATACCGAGCTGCAGATGAGCGATGCCGTAGGCTTTAAGGAGAGCGAGATTATGTTCTCATCCAATGCAACTCCGGCAGAGGACTTTAAATTGGCTCGTAAATTGAATGTAACCATCAATCTTGATGATATTACTCATATTGACTTTTTGGAGAAGGTTGCCGATATTCCGGAAACCGTCTGCTGCCGTTACAATCCCGGCGGACATTTTGCCATTGCCAACAACATTATGGATAACCCCGGCGATGCAAAATACGGTATGACTCATGAACAGATTATTGAGGCTTATAAAATCCTCAAGAGCAAGGGCGTAAAGAATTTCGGTATTCATGCCTTCCTGGCTTCTAATACCGTTACCAACGAATACTATCCGGAGCTGGCACGTATTCTGTTTGAGCTGGCAGTAGAACTGAAGGAAAAAACCGGTGCACATATCTCCTTTATCAACCTCAGCGGCGGTATCGGTATTGCCTACAAGCCGGAGCAGCAGGATAACGATGTACTGGCAATCGGCGAAGGCGTGCGCAAGGTGTTTGAAGAGGTACTCGTTCCGGCAGGCATGGGTGATGTTAAGCTGTTCACCGAGCTTGGCCGTTACATGCTGGCACCGAATGGCGCTCTGGTAACTACCGCTATCCACCAAAAGCATATCTACAAAGAATATATCGGTTGTGATGCCTGCGCTGCTAACCTGATGCGTCCCGCTATCTATGGTTCCTATCATCATATTACCGTTATGGGCAAGGAAAACGCTCCCTGCGACCATAAGTATGACGTAACCGGTGGCCTGTGCGAAAACAACGATAAATTTGCCGTAGACAGAATGCTGCCGGAAATTAATATCGGTGACCTGCTCTTTATTCATGATGCCGGCGCACATGGCTTCTCCATGGGCTATAACTATAACGGCAAGCTGCGCAGTGCTGAGCTGCTGCTGCAGGAGGACGGCAGTGTTAAAATGATTCGCCGTGCGGAAACCCCGGCAGATTATTTTGCTACCTTCGATTTCGGGGAGTACGGACCGAAGCTGGCAGAAGAAGCAAAAATTAAAATGTAAAAAACAACGCTTAGTAACGTTGTTTCACGAGGACTGAGGCCTGAGGGCTTCAGTCCTTTATTATTGTGTGATATAAGCACTTGCCTGAAAGCTGCTTTTGATTTAAAATATATAGTGAATTGTCGGAAGCTTTAGGCAATAATGCTTCCGAAAAAATTATCAGGCTGTTAGGAAATGCAGCCGAATTTTGGAGGATGTGCTTATGCAAAATAAATATGCTGTTTATGAGGAGGCGCTGGCGGAGGAGCTTATTCCCGCCATGGGCTGTACCGAGCCTATCGCCATTGCTTACTGTGCTGCTGTGTGTCGCGAGCAATTAGGAGCCTTCCCAGAGGATATTGAAATCTGGGTTAGCCGTAATATTATCAAAAACGTTAAAAGCGTTGTTGTACCGAACACCAACAAGATGAAGGGCATTGAGGTTGCCTGCGCTGCCGGTGTCGTTGCTGCTCATTCCGAGCGTCAGCTGGAGGTTCTGGCTTATATCAACCAGGAACAAAAGGCTGAAATTAAAGCTTTGGCTGAATCCGGCAAGATTAATATCCACGTTTCCGAGGAACCGGATATTTTCTATATCCGTATTTTCCTAGCAGCAGGCGGCAATAATGCCGAGGTAACTATCCGCACAGACCACACTAATGTTACCTGCATTAAGAAAAACGGTGTTACTGTTTTGGAAAAACCGATTGTTCCTGCTGAAGAAGAGGCTAAGAGCCTGTGGAGAATAGAGGACGTTCTGGATGCGGCCCGCAATATGCCGTTAGATAATGTTAAACATCTGCTGCAACGTCAGATTGATTTCAATATGGCCATTTCCAAAGAAGGCCTGACCAATGATTACGGTGCCAGCATCGGCAAAATTTTGCTGCGCCGTGACCCCGACAGCCTGCGTATCCGTGCACGTGCCAGCGCTGCTGCAGGCAGTGACGCGCGTATGAACGGCTGCGAGCTTCCGGTAGTAATTACCTCCGGCAGCGGCAACCAGGGTATCACCGCTTCCGTTCCTGTTGTTGTTTATGCACATGCACTGGCTGCAGGCGAAGAAAAAATGCTGCGTGCGGTACTGCTGAGCGACCTTGTTACCATTTACCTGAAGCAGGGTATCGGTAAGCTGTCCGCATACTGTGGTGCTATCAGCGCAGGCTGCGGTGCCGGTGCGGCAATCGCTTTCCTGTATGACTGCACTGATGACCAGATTGAGCATGCTGTAGAAAATGCTCTGGCTATCAACAGCGGTATTATCTGCGACGGTGCTAAATCTTCCTGCGCAGCTAAAATTGCTATGGCTGTTGAAGGCGGTTTGATGGGCGTTGATATGTCCGTGGCAGAACGTAACTTTGCCGGCGGTGACGGCATTGTCCAAAATACTGCCGATGAAACTATTGCTGCAGTTGGTAAAATTGCCAGCCAGGGCATGGTAGAAACCGATAAAGAAATTATTGATGTAATGCTTGGCCTGTAAGCAAGGCAAAGATAAGAGAGTCTGCTATTTTAGCAGACTCTCTGTTTTTATGTACGGTATATAATTATTCTTCTACCATTTTCGTCAGCTCTTCTACATGCTCGGTAGCAGTAAGAATATAGATGAAATCGCCGCTGAGCAGGCGCGTGTCACCTGCCGGGATGAGCTGTGATTCACCACGCTTGACATCAACTAAGAGTGTATTTGGCGGCCAGGGAATATCCTTGATGAGCTTGCCGCTGACACTGCTGCCGCTGCAAACTGCCAGCTCGATAACATTGCGCTGCTCCAGCACAGCAGGCTCCGGTGCTTTTTTGTGCAGCATGCGCTGCATAAGCTCCTCGTAGATGGGCTTGCTGTGGCACAGCTCCGCAATGACGAAGGCTACCATAGCAGCAATTGCCAGCGAAAGCAGCTGCTGGTAGCTGGCTGTCATTTCCATTATCAGTACGGTGCCTGTGATAGGCGCGCGGACGGAGGAAGCAAAAAGCGCCGCCATAGCAACAACCATGATGTTGGTGGCGTAAGCAGGCTCAATCCAGCCAAGCATAATCAGAATCTGAGCACAAATGCTGCCGCAGAGAGCACCGATAACGAGCATCGGCAGGAAAAAGCCGCCGGGAACGCCGCAACCGTAGCTGATGAGCGTAAAAATCAGCTTGCCTGCAAGAAAAATCAGCAGAAGCTGCAAGGATACAGGCGCTTTGGCCAGATGGTTAATCAGCTCGTTGCCGCCGCCCAAAACCTCGGGCAGAAAGTAGCCTAAAATGCCGGCGCAGATAAGGGCAAAGGCAATTTTCTCTACCGGATGCTTGAAGCAGGGCAGGCTGTAAAAGCGGCCGATGTTCAGCAGGCCCCAGTTAAAGATAACACCTGCCAGACCGCTGGCAAGAGCAACCAGAATGACGATGCCGTAATAGCCTATAGGAAGCAGCTGTAAGTCGGGGATATCAAAAATTGTCGCACGGCCGAAGATGGCACGGGAAATAATCGTCGCGGTGAAGGCTGCAGCCATGGAAGGCAGCAGAACCATGATGGAAAAGTTGCGGTGCAGCTCCTCCAAAGCAAAGATTACACCGGCGAGCGGAGCGTTGAAGGCTGCTGCCAGACCGGCGCTAGCACCGCTGGTCAGCAGATAGCGTTCCTCCATGCGGGTGCGTCCCATGAGGCGGCTGACGCCCTGCGCAGCTACTGCGCCCAGCTGGATGGAAGGGCCTTCGCGTCCCAGGGAAAGACCGGCGCCGATGCCGATGATGCCGGCGGTGAGCTTAACCCAGAGAATGTGCAGCCAACGCATTTTCATCAGGCCTAAAATTGCTCCCTTAACCTGCGGAATGCCGCTGCCTGCCGCCATAGGCTCGATGCAGTTGAGCTTGTGCAGGATAAAGGCGATGGCGATGAGCACGGCGAACCAGCAGGCGTTGATGCTCCAGTCGCTCACCCATAGGCGGTTGTAGAGCGCTCCGCGCAGGTATTCCATCTCCGAGAGGGCGAAGCGGAAGAAGCTGATGACTATACCGGCGAAGATACCGGTGAGGATACCCTCCGCAAACAGGCGCAGGCGGAAGCGGTGCATGTCGCTGAGCGAACGGTAGGTTTTGTATTTTTGTTCTTTATCGTCCATAAATATAACTCTTTTCTTCGAATTTTTGTAACTAATATTATAGCACAAAAATAACCTTACAGATGCACAGAATGCTCATATAAAAAGAAGCTGGCACAAATATACCAACTTCTTTTGCCTGTATATTGATACCGGAAGAAATATCAGAGGTTTTGTTGTGTTTTACCGCATGAGCTTCAATTTAAAATAAAAAATAAGGTGTATAATAGTTATACACCTTAATCAGTATATTCTACTCTTAAACATAGCTTAACAAGTTCTTCCTTCGGTTTAGATGTAGACCAGAAGTTGCGCAGCGGGAAAAGATATATGCCTCCATGCATATGCAAATTATTTTGTTCGACAAATTTTAATATGCGTTCTTTTATTGTTGAATCAATTAATCCATAATGAGCATTGCAGTAAACGCACAGATATAAGCCTTTTTCTTTAGTTTTCTTTATTGGATTATTATAATGTAATTTGCTATTTGCGCTAATGAATACGTTGTATTGCGTTATAAGATCTTCGTAGAAGAAATCATTGCTGTCATAATGAAAGCCCATCAGATATTCCTGAAAGGATTCGTGCGAAAATACTGGCAGCATATGGTTAGCCAAAATATTCATTCGTTGTTTAATAGGTGTTTGTAAACTTATATCCTCACTAAAATAAAGATGTTCTTCCTCTTGAAGTTCCAGCAGGATTTGGTTAAGCGGCAGATTGTCAATGTTGTTCAAAAAGGAGATTTTCTGTTGCATTGTTGTTTCTAGATATAATAATTCCTCGATCTGCTTTTTATATTCCTGCTGCTTGTTGCGATATATTTCTTTAAGCAGGTTTATATCCTTGCTTTTCAAATATGCTTTAATCTCTTTCAAAGAAACATCAAGTTTTCTTAATGAGATAATAATTTGCAGAGTAAAATACTGCGATAAAACGTAAAATCTGTAGCCGTTTTCATCGACAAATTCCGGTGAAAAAATATCGTTTTTATCATAATATAGCAGCAATTGTTTAGAGATGCCGAGCAGCTTCGCCAGTTCACCTGGAGTGAAATAACGTGAATCCTTCATAAAAAACCTCTTGACTGTATAAGCGTTGTATATTGTAAGATAATACTGATAACGTGGTATGAGTTATCAAAAGCCAATATTATTATTTTACGCTATATTATTAAAATTTTCAAGGAGTGTATGACTGATGAGTTTGATGAGTAAGAAAATGGTAAACAGTGCTGTAGCTTTGGGCTGCATGTTGTTTGCTGCGCCGGTAATGGCACATGAAGCATTAAATGAGTATGTACTGGATCCCATGATGGTTACTGCCGCCCGTTATGAGAAAAGAGATGTAGATATTCCTGCTGCAACAGAAATTTATGATCAGCAGAAAATCGAAAAGCTGGGTGCCAATAACGTTATGGAGGTAGTAAAAAATATTCCCGGCTTTACCTTAACCGCTTCTCCGACCGGTAATACTTACATCGGCTTCAGAGGCATTGCTAAGGATAATGTTGCTATCTTAGTAAACGGAATTCCCTTGAACCAAGACGGAAACTATGACTTGGAATCCATTTCTGCCGATATTATCGACCGCATTGAAGTTGTTAAGGGCGGCGCTACTGTTCTTTACGGTTCTAATGCCAGTGCCGGTGTTATCAATATTATTACTAATAAAAAGGCAGCCAAGAATAAAGTATTGATTGGCTTTGGCGATAAAAACAAATTTAAAGGTGCTGTTAATGTAGCTACCGATAAGCTGCAATTAAGCTATTCCAGACAGCAGTCTAAGGACAGAGGCTTTGTCTATAAAAACTCCGGTGCAAGCAACTATTATACCGGCGACAAGCTGGAAAAGGACAGCCTGAATTTGCAATATGCTATCAGCGATAACCTGTCCTTGCAATATATGTACAGCAAGAAGGTTTCCGACTGCTCCAAATCCGTTAATGGTGTTTACAAGCCCGGCTTCCACAGTGACATTAAATATAATTTCGGCCAGCTCAGATATGTAAATGATGATTTACAGGCTACCGTGTTCTTCAGAAACAGAGATTGGAAATTCAATACCTCTACACACCAAAAAGGTCATAACTATGGTGCCGATTTGCAGGATAAATTCAAATTGGGCAACACCATGCTGACTATCGGTGCCAACTATGAAAATGAAAATACCAAAAACAGCAACAATATAGAGGCAGCAAAGCGCGACAGTGCCGCAGTATTCTTTATGACAGAAACTGAGGTATCCGATAAAACCAAGATTTTCCTCGGTGCACGTGAAGCCTATGTTGAGGAATCCGGCAGCAAGTTCTGTCCGCAATTCCAGGTAATGCATTCCTTAGGTACCGATGATAATATTTACCTGAATGTGAACCGCTCTATGCGCGCACCGCATGTCAACGAGCAATGGGGTACTTCTACTCAGCTGATGAACCCTGATTTGAAGGCAGAAAATGGCTGGAACTATGAATTCGGCTGGAAAAAGAAACTGGCTGCCGATGAACTCTTCAAGGTAAACCTGTACCATATGGATATTAATGACCGTATCTACAGCCAACGCAATTATAACGGCAGCGGCAAGAACATGTTCCTGAATGCCAACAAGTACAGAAATACCGGCGTTGAGGTAAGCTACGAAAAAGCTGCTTCGGAAAAGTTCAGCTACAATGTAGGCGTTTCCTATGGTAATCCCGAGCAAAAGCTTGCTAAGGGCGATTGGCAGAGAGTTGACTTTAAATTAGGTCTGCATGCAGGAGTAGGTTATAACTTAGGCAAGACCAATGCCAACATTTATGCTAACTATATGGCAGAAAGAATTAACGGCGTTAAACCGATGTTAGACCTTACTTTGAATGTAAAACAGCAGATTACCAAAAATGATGCTTTAAGATTTGCTGTGTATAATCTGCTAGACCGTGATGATATCAGAACCGGTTCTTCCAGCGGCACCGGTGCTATGCTGGAGGAACGCAACTGGATGCTGTCTTACGAGCACAGCTTCTGATGAAAGGCTTGGCTGATTATGCGTAGATTATTTTTCCTTGTTCTTACCGTGCTGGCTGTTGTCTATTGCTCCGGCTGTGCCGGTACTGTTGACAAGCAGAATGATGCTGCTAAAAAGCAAAGCTATGTTGTGCAGGATGTACGCGGCAAGAAGCTGTCCTTTGAGTCTAAGCCTCAAAAAATAATCAGTTTGTATGTTTATGGCGATGAGGTGCTTTTAGGCCTTGTTGACCATAAGCGTATAGCAGGCCTGTCCAAATGGGTGCATGATGAGGATTTGGCCATGGGTGCCAAGGAGGCTAAGGATGTTCCGCAAATTGCGGAAAGCAATCCGGAGGCGATTCTAGCCTTGAAGCCTGATCTGGTGCTGATGCCGGACAGCAGTAAGCCGGAGCAGATTTCCAGCTTGGAGGATGTGGGAATTAAGGTTTTTGTTTATCCCGCCGCATCCAGACTGAGCAATATTCCCAAGACGATTAAGGCTATCGGCGGTGCTGTAGGCGAGCCGGAGCAGGCTGAAAAGCTGATTACCGAGATGCAGAAAAAAATCAGCGCGGTTGAAGCCAAGGTTAAGAAAATGCAACCTGAGGACAGGAAAAAAGGATTGCTCTTTCTGCGCTTTGGTGCTATCGGCGGCAAGGGAATTATTTTTAATGATATTATGACCGCTGCCGGTGTAGAGGATTGCTATGAAGCAGCACGTCATACAATTGCGGATAAGCCGGGAACGAGCCGTATTTTGAGTAAGGAAGAAGTAGTACAGGCAAATCCCGACTACATAATTATCGCTACCTGGTCTCAGGGCGGTGCCTATAAGGCAGGCAATGCGCAATTAGAAGAACTCTATGCTGATCCTGCGCTGGCTACAGTAACCGCTGTAAAGCAAAAGCAGGCGATTGTCATTCCGCAGGGTTATGTAAATTGTCTGTCGCAACATGCCGCTGACAGTGTAGAGCTTCTGCATGAGGCAGTTTACGGCAAATAGACACAAAGGTCTTTGTGTGATATTAAATAACATTTTATGGGGGTGGCGGTTTTATCTGCTGCCCCTTGTTTTTTGAGGAGAAGAAATATGCTGCAAAAGAAAAACTATGGCGCCGATATTTTACATAATATCAGACGCTTGAGCGAAGTAAATGAGCAAAGGGATATTAAACCACTGATGGCAACATCCTTCCCGGGAACTCATTGCCCGCTGATGGGTGTTCTGATGACCGTAAGACAGCTGCCGGAGGTTGTTACTGTTATCATCGGTACAGATGAATGCACCTATTATTCCAAGCTGTTGGCGAATATGAAAATATTCGGCAGTCTTAAGGAAAGCTGTGTTTCCGTAGTAATAGATGATTATGATGTGACCTTCGGTACAATTAAGAAAACGAAAAAGGCCGTTGCCGAAATTTTTGAGACAGGTGCGCCTAAATGCATAGTTTTGGTAACAACCTGCGTTCTGGAAATCATCGGTGATGATTACGATGCGCTCGTTGATGAGCTGGAGGAAAAGTACCATATTCCGGTTCTGCTTGTGCGTACAGAGCATTTTCAGTGCAGGGACCATCTGCCGGGTATTGCAAGAACATTGACTGCCACTGTAAAGCTGATGCGGAAAATGCCGACGGAAAATGTTGTCAATATTCTTGGCAATGGCGCTCCTTTGCAAAAAAATTCTGCTTTGCTGCAGCTGCTGGAGCAGGCCGGCGTACAGTTAGGACTGCAGCTTCCTGGCAAATGCAGTCTGCAGGATTTGGCACTTGCAGGCAGAGCCAAGCTGAATATTGTTGTTGATGAGCTTGGGCTGGAACTGGCGAAGCAGATGCAGGCAAGGCTGGCTGTGCCTTATGTTTACTTTCCGCCGATGTGTAATCCGCAAAATATATTGCAGGCCTATAAGGAGCTTGCTGCGGCCTTGGCTGTGGAATTGCCTTCTGCTGTTACGGAGACTTGGGAGAAATGTCTTGCTTTGCAGCAGCAGGTGCGGGAGAAGCTGCAGGGTGCAGGCTATATCTACGGCAACAGTCCGTATAACTGTTGGGAGCTGAATACTTATCTGGCAGCTTTGGGATGGAAGCCGCTGATGATACAGATGAGCACTCTGAAAAACAAGGAAGCAAAAAAAGAGCTGCTGCAATATGCGGATCCTTATGTCTGCAAGAGTGCCAATCTGGCAGCGATGGAATTTGTCTATGATAAATTAAAGCCTCAACTGTATATAGGCAGAAGCTTTACCGACAGCCTGGAAAGAAAAGGGATTTTCGGTATAGACAGTATGCCGGGACAGGATGTACTGGGCTTTGCAGGTTGTTTCGGCTTGCTTAAGCGTTTGCTGGATTTTACGCAGACTCAAATAGAGGAGAAGTGATTATGGCTTTGATAAGAAATTTTCCGGTGCCGTCTGACAGAATGGCCATCATCAGCACGCTACTGAATATAGAAGATGCAGTTGTTTTGGAATATGGTCCCGAAGGAACTACACATTTCAGCATGAATTTTTTCAATAAGCTGGGGCAGGATTACCCCAACAGACTTTTTACCACCGGTGTAGATGACAGTGATATCGTTATGGGCAGCACCGAGAATCTGGAAAGAGGTATTTTTGAGCTGGATGCTTTATATTCGCCTAAGGCTATTTTTGTGCTGACTTCTTCTGTAACCTCTATCATCGGTACGGATATTGCGGGAATCTGCGACAGCCTGCAGGGCAAGGTTCAAAGCAGGCTGATTCCTGTAAATATCTCCGGTTTGGGCGCAGACTACAGCGCCGGGTTGCGAAAAATCTATCTGCAGCTGGCAGAGCTGTTTGTACAGCCTGACGTAGCCAAGCAAAAAGGACGCTATAATATTTTAGGTGCATCACCGCTGCATTACAGAGCAGAATCCGATATCTGCGAAATCACAAGATTGCTGCGAGAGGGCTTCGGCTGCGAGCTGCTGCGTTGCCTTGCGATGAATATGACTACGGAGGCGCTTGCCGAGCTTAGCAGTGCCGAGCTGAATATTGTTCTTACAGCAGAAGCGGTTCCCAGTGCCGAATATCTGCAAAGCGTTACCGGTACGCCTTATGTTTATCTGCCGCCTTACGGTTATAGTCAGACGACAGAGTTTTTAAAGAGTGTTGCCGCAGTTATCAATCAGCCTGTTAAGGAAGCTATGCTGCAGCGTTTGGAGGAAAAAAACCGCAGACTGAAAATGCTTTTAAATTCTCCGCTGCTGAGCAGAACTCCCGGTACGGTATTTTTAAAGGGTGATTATGATACAGTCAAAGGCTTGGGGGCATTCTTCAAGGAGTTGAAATTTAATGTAGCTCACAGTGTATGCATACATAAAATCACCGGTACTGCTGCGGAAGGCATAGAGTACTTTAAAGAGGAGAAGGATTATCTGCAGCTGCTGAAGGATATTCGTCATTGTCTTGTTATGGCTGATGAGGATACTGTTGCGCAAGCTGACATGACAAACTTTAAAGTTTGCGTAAGCCATCCCTGTTACAGTCACAGGACAATTGCCAAGCATTTGCCGTTTATGGGCGAAAGAGGTGCGGATATGCTTTTTGAGTATATTCAGCAATATGTAAATATGTAACTGGTTTTCGGTTGCTTTACGGCAGACAAAAATCCCCTTGGGCTTTCAAGCTCAAGGGGATTAATAATATTCAGGTCAAATTTAATTTAAGCCTTGGCAGCTTCTGCTTCTACAGCTTCTTCCTTAGCGTAATCCGGATCAAATTTCGGATTCAGGTAGTTTTGGTAAGCCCACGCAAGGAGTGCACCGGAAATATTGTGCCATGCGGAGAAAACTGCACCGGGAACGGTTGCGGCAGGCAGAGCGGCAAAGTGTGCTTTTGCCAGACCGGTTGCCAGACCGGAGTTTTGCATACCAACCTCGATGGAAAGGGCAACAGCCTTTTTCCAGCTGAGGCCGGTGAAGCGGGCGATGGCAAAGCCAAGGGCGTAACCGCAGCAGTTATGCAGAATAACTACCAGCAGAATCAGGCCGGGAGCCTTCAGAATCAGGTCACGGCTGGCGCCGATAACACCTGCGATAATCAGAGAAATTGCAATGGAGGATACAGCCGGCAGATAGTCGGTTGCTGCTTCGGCGAGCTTGGGCAGGAAGGATTTAACAGCCAGACCTAAGCAGATAGGCAGAATAACGATTTGAACGATGCTCCAGAACATGCCTACCGGATCGAAGTTAATCTTTTCACCGATAATCATGTAGGTGATGAACGGTGTCAGAATCGGAGAAAGTACAGTGGAAACACTGGTCATGGTTACGGAAAGTGCAACGTCACCTTTGGACATAAAGGTGATTACGTTGGAGGAGGTACCGCCGGGGCAGGTGCCTACCAGTACAACACCGGTGGTCAGTGCCGGGTCCAAATTGAAAGCAACGGACAGCAGGTATGCCAGAAAGGGCATTACGAAATACTGAGCGCAGCAGCCGATGATAATATCGAGCGGGCGTTTGAGTACCAGCGCGAAGTCCTTCAGGTTCAGCGTGGTGCCCATGCCGAACATTACGATACCGAGCATGCAGCTCAGAACGCTGATGCCGTGTACCTTACCTAATACCCACAAAAAGTTCTGCGGCATTGTGAGGCCGAGAACCAGAAAAACGATGGCGATGATGCCAAAGAATTTGCCGATTAAAGCACAAAATTGTTTCATTATGAAATTACCTCTTTCCCTTAATAAAAAAATAATAATTTTAGAGAGTAGCGGCAATGCTCTCTCCTTTGTCTGTAATGTCCACTATTATAACAAAGACAGAAGAGGAAATAAAGAGTTTGCTGTAAAAAACGGTAAAAAATTTTAAAAACAGCAGAATTGTGTTATAATGTTAATATAAATTGCGAAAAATATGGACGGAGGTACGCTACTTGTATACTATAAGCAGAGATTACCGCAAAGAAATTGTGATTGAAAAATCACGCTTTATCTGTTCGCTGAAAAAGGTTCACAGCGAAGCAGAGGCCCAGGAGTTCATTAAGGCCGTAAAAAAAGAGTTCTGGGATGCAACGCATAACTGCTCCGCCTATATCGTGGATGACCTAGCACAGCGCTCCAGTGACGATGGCGAGCCGAGCGGTACTGCCGGTATTCCTATGCTGGAGGTGCTGCGTAAAAACGGACTGACGGAAACGGCAGCAGTGGTGACACGTTACTTTGGCGGCATTAAGCTGGGCGCAGGCGGACTTGTGCGCGCTTACAGCGGCAGCGTGGCAGGCGCGGTGAAGGAAGCTGGCCTGGCGCAGAAAATTTTGCTGGGCTATTACAGCTTTTTATATGATGTGAACAGCGTCGGCCGCATTCTGAATGTGCTTTATCAACAGCAGCTGTTTGAGATTGCCGATGTGCAGTACGACCTGCGCGCAAAGGTTATCCTCAAAATGCGCGCGGAGCAAAAGGCAGAGGCCGAGGCTTGGCTGACAGAGAACCTCAATCAGCAGATAGAACTGGAGCAGGAGGGCACAGAGTTCGCTGAGGTGGCGCTGTAGCTTTTAATAGGAAAAACGATACGAACAATCTCCCTTAGGCTATTGCTTGCGGGAGTTTGTTTTTGTTTTAGCATTGATACTGTTTAAATAAAAAGCTTTCAGCTTTGCAGCAAATAATGTATAATAATATGAATGAAAAGATTACTGACAGGAGGTAGAAGCGAGTGATTGAAGAAAGAGTGCCACCGCAAAATATAGAAGCGGAGCAGGCTGTGCTTGGCGCGATGCTTATTGATAAAGAAGCTATTGCCAAGGCGACCGAAGTGCTGTCGGCGGATGATTTTTACCGCGAAGCGCATCGCGTTATCTTTAGTGCGATGCTGGAGCTTTATAATAAAAATGAAGCAGTAGATATGGTTACTGTTACGGAAATCCTCAAGCGTGACAATAAGCTGGAGGACATCGGCGGCATTGCCTACATCACCAGTCTGGCGAATGTGGTGCTGACGGCGGCCAACGTCAAATACCATGCGGATATTGTTGCCGAAAAATCGGTTCTGCGTCAGCTTGTGCGCGTTTCTACCGAAATTGCGGCCATGGGTTATGAGGCCAATGAGGATGTCGGTACGCTGCTGGATACAGCGGAAAGCCGCATTCTGGAGATTTCCAACCGCAAGAAAAAGACGGATTTTACAGCGATTAACGACGTATTGATGGATAGCGTGCAGAGCATCGAAAGTCTGCTGCAGAACAAGGGCGGTCTTACAGGTCTGCCGGCAGGCTTTGCGGATTTGGATAAGCTGACGAGCGGTCTGCATCCTTCCGATTTTATTATTCTGGCAGCGCGTCCTTCCATGGGTAAAACTGCGCTGGCGCTGAACATTGTGCAGAACGTAGCGCTGCGTGCGCACAAAGTCATCGGCGGCGAACCGCGCAGTGTAGCCTTCTTCAGCCTGGAAATGAGCAAGGAGCAGCTGGTTAACCGTATGCTTTGCGCCGAAGCAGGCATCGACAGCCAGCGCCTGCGTGTAGGCGAGATGCATGACGAGGACTGGACGCACCTTTGGGATGCCTGCGATACGATGAGCCGTGCGAAAATCTATATTGATGATACTGCCGGCATTACGGCGATGGATATGCGCAGCCGTGCACGCCGCTTGAAGGCAGAACATGGCCTGGATTTGATCGTTGTCGATTACCTGCAGCTGATGCAGGGCAGCGGCAAGCGCAATTATTCCGGCGACCGTCAGCAGGAGGTTTCGGAAATTTCCCGCTCGCTGAAGGCCTTGGCGCGTGAGCTGGATGTGCCGGTGCTGGCGCTGTCACAGCTGAGCCGTAGTGTTGAATCGCGTCAGGTTAAGCGTCCCATGCTCAGTGACCTGCGTGAATCCGGTTCTCTGGAGCAGGATGCGGATATCGTAGCATTTTTGTACCGCGAGGATTACTACAATCCGGAAACGGAAAACAAGCATACCGAGCTGATTATTGCTAAGCATCGTAATGGTCCGGTAGATACCGTTAATCTGTTCTTCCAAAAGCAGTTCACCAAGTTTGTCGGCTTTACGAAGCGCGAAAGCTGAGAATAGAATACAGCGACATAATAAAAGTCCCGGGATTTTAACATCTCGGGACTTTTTGAGTATTGCATGGAGCATTGCCTGATGGGGGTTAAAAGCGTGAAATTTATTCTCTTGGCAAAAGATTTTTTCTGATAAGTGTAAAAAAGCTTACAAGGAAACTGCGAAGAAAAACCGAATATTTTACCTAAAATCAACAAAAAATGTTCATAAAGCTTGCGATAAGACGCGGAAAATGATATGATATTTATGCAACAAAGTGTAGTGAAGAATCTGAAGGTAATATCTGTGGCTTTCAGATGTTTTTTCATGAATAAAATTGTCTTGGGAGGCATACAAAAATGATTGATCGTTATACTCATCCTGAAATGGGTAATATCTGGACACTCGAAAATGAATTCCGTACCATGCTGAAGGTAGAAATTCTGGCTTGCGAGGCTATGAACAAACTGGGCATTGTGCCTGACGAAGCGCTGAAGGATATTCAGACGAAGGCTGACTTCCGTCTGGACCGCATTAAGGAAATTGAAGCAGTTACCAACCATGATGTTATTGCTTTCCTGACTAATGTGGCTGAGTATGTAGGCGATGCGTCCAAATACATTCACAAAGGCCTGACCTCCAGCGACGTAAAGGATACTGCACTGTGCTACATGACCGTACAATCCGCAGACCTGATTATGCGTCATCTGGAAAACTTCCATGAAATTCTGCGCCGTCGTGCCGCTGAATTCAAATATACCGTTATGATCGGCCGTACTCACGGCATCCACGCAGAACCGATGACCTTCGGTATGAAATTCCTGCTGTGGTCCGCTGAAATCGAGCGTGACATCGAACGTCTGAAACAAGCGCGTGAAATGATGGCAGTCGGCAAGCTGTCCGGTGCTGTAGGCACTTACTCCAACATTGATCCGTTTGTTGAAAAATATGTCTGCGAAAAGCTGGAGCTCACTCCGGTACGCCTGGCAACCCAGGTTATCCAACGTGACCGTCATGCACATTTCATGACTACTCTGGCAATCATCGGTTCCTCTCTGGATAAGATGGCAACCGAAATCCGTAACCTGCAGCGTACCGATATCCGTGAAGCTGAAGAATATTTTGCACCCGGCCAAAAGGGTTCTTCCGCTATGCCGCATAAACGTAATCCTATCACCTGCGAAAAGGTTTCCGGTATGGCTCGTCTGCTGCGCGGCTATGCAGTAGCAGCTCTGGAGGATGTAACCCTGTGGCATGAACGCGATATCTCCCATTCTTCCGTAGAACGCGTTATTCTGCCGGACGCAACTATTGCTCTGGACCATATGCTGCGTAAATTCTCCAACATCATCGACAAACTGCTGGTATATCCTGATGCAATGATTGCCAACATGAACAAAACCGGCGGTCTGATTTTCAGCCAAAACCTGCTGATTGCTCTGGTTACCAAAGGTGTACTGCGTGAGGACGCTTACAAATGGGTACAACGTAACGCTATGGCACGTTGGCTGCAAGGCGCTGACTTCAAGACCAACGTTGAAGCTGACCCGGATATCAAGAAATATCTGACCGACGAAGAGGTTGAGCATTGCTTCGATCCGAAACCGATGCTGCGCCACGTTGACGAGATTTTTGCTAGATTTGGTTTATAATTTTGATAAGGAGTGACTGCTAATGTCATCTGTTGTAGTTTTAGGTGCCCAATGGGGCGATGAGGGTAAAGGTAAAATTGTTGACTATTTGGCACAAAAGGCTGACGCTGTAGTTCGTTACAGCGGCGGCTCCAATGCAGGCCATACCGTTGTAGTTAACAACATTAATTATAAGCTGCGTCTGCTGCCCTCCGGCGTACTGTTTAATGATAAGACTAACGTTCTGGGCAATGGCGTTGTAATCAACCCCGGCGTTGTGCTGGCTGAAATCGCCGGCATGAAGGAAAAGGGCATTGATTGCAGCAATCTGGTTATCTCTGACCGTGCACACGTTGTTCTGCCGTATCATCAACGTCTTGATGAGCTGCAGGAGGAAGCACTGGGCAATCACAAAATCGGCACCACCAAAGGCGGCATCGGCCCCTGCTACATGGATAAGGTTGCTCGCGTAGGCATCCGTATCTGCGATTTGATGGAGCCCGAAACCTTTGCTGATAAGCTGAAGGTTAATCTGGAAGCAAAAAATGCTATTATCACCAAAATTTACGGTGCAGAACCGTTTGACTATGATACCGTACTGAAGGAATATCTGGCTTATGCAGAAGAGCTGCGTCCGTACGTTGCCGATACCGGCGTTGTTATGGATGAGCTGTTCAGCGCCGGCAAAAACGTTTTGTTTGAAGGCGCACAGGCTACCTTCCTTGATATCGACCATGGTACCTATCCGTATGTTACCAGCTCCAACCCGACTGCAGGTAATGCCTGCACCGGCAGCGGCGTAGGTCCCCGCTTCATCGACCATGTTGTCGGCGTAGTTAAGGCTTATACCACCCGCGTTGGCGAAGGCCCCTTCATCACCGAGCTGCTGGATACCGATGGCCCCGGCAACCAAATCCGCGAAACCGGCCATGAATACGGCACCGTAACCGGTCGTCCGCGTCGTTGCGGCTGGCTGGATGCTTTCATGCTGCGTTACAGCGCACGCCTGAACAGCCTGGATTATCTGGCAATTACCCGTCTGGATATCCTCGACCAAATGCCGAAGATTAAAATGTGCGTTGGCTACAAGATTGGCGATGAGGTTATCAAACGCATTCCTGCAAGCCTGAACGTTCTGGCTAAGGTTGAGCCGATTTTCGAAGAGTTCAACGGCTGGATGACCGATATCAGCGGCATCCGCAACTATGACGAGCTGCCGGAAAACGCTAAGAAATATCTGGCTAAAATCAGCGAGGTATCCGGTGTTGAGCTGGGTATTATCTCCGTTGGTCCTAACCGTGAGCAGACCATCGTTCTGAAAGAGCTGCTGTAAGCTTAGGCTGCTGAAAAAACAGCAAAAATATTTTAAAAAGTACTTGACTTTCCTTGTGTTAGTCTGTATACTATTAATGTTGCTAATTTATGGCGACAAATGATTCACTAGCTCAGTTGGTAGAGCACCTGACTTTTAATCAGGGTGTCCCGAGTTCGAGTCTCGGGTGGATCACCAACGAAAATATGCCGTTCTTCGAAAGAAGAACGGCTTTTTTGTATTTGCGGGTACAAATTCCGGCAAAACAGAATATAGTCCTGAAAATTTCCTTCTTGCTAATCAATTCCTGCGGTAGTAATATGTAAGTGATAAGCAAAAATTTTACAGACTTTTTCGGAGGTGCTTTGATGAAAATAGTAGTTATGGAGCCGTTAGGCGTAAAGATGGAGCAGATTAATGCCTTGGCAGCACCGCTGCAGGCTGCAGGTCATGATTTTGTTTATTATACCGCAAAGGAAACAGACCAGACGAAGCTGCTGGCGCGTGTGCAGCAGGCCGATATTATCATGCTGGCCAACCAGCCGCTGAGTGCGGAGATTATCAACGCCTGCCCTAATTTGAAAATGCTTTCCGTGGCCTTTACTGGCGTAGACCATATTGCGCTGGCTGCTTGCCGTGAGCGCGGAATTTTAGTGTGCAACGCTGCAGGCTATTCCACCAATGCGGTAGCAGAGCTGACCTTCGGTTTGGCTATTAGCGTTATCCGCAACATCGTTCCCTGTGATGCACGCTGCCGTCAGGCAGGAACGAAGGATGGCCTGGTAGGCTTTGAGCTTTTCGGCAAGACCTTCGGCGTAGTCGGCACCGGTGCGATTGGCAGCAGAGTGGCGAAGATTGCCGCTGCCTTCGGCTGCAGGGTGCTGGCCTACAGCCATACCCCGAAGGCAGAGCTGCAGGCTGACGGTGTAAGCTATGTAAGTCTGGATGAGCTTTTGGCTGCCAGCGATTTTGTCAGCTTGCATGTGCCGCTGACGGACGCAACCCGCGGACTGATTAACGCTGAGGCTATTGCGAAGATGAAGCCGACTGCCGTACTGCTGAATACTGCGCGCGGTCCTGTTGTGGACAGCGAGGCGCTGGCCAAGGCGCTGAACGAAGGACGCCTTGCAGGCGCAGGCATTGACGTGTTTGAGGGCGAGCCGCCGATTGCGCTGGAGCATCCTCTGTGCCATGTGAAGAACACCGTGCTGACACCGCACGTGGCCTTCGCCAGCGCTGAAGCACTGGCTGCACGTGCTGATATCGTTTTTGCCAACATCGAAAAATGGCTGGCAGGAGCACCGCAGAACGTAATTAAGTAAAAACACTATGAAAAGGCTCAATAATTTATATTATTCCAAGAGAATAAAAGAGCTTTTGGCAGAGTTGCAGACAGCGGGAACAACGCTGGTTGTTGCTCCCATGGGCTACGGCAAAACACTGGCAGTGCAGTACTTTTTGCAGGAGCAGGAGCGCTGCGGCAAAAAGGTGCTGCGCCAAAGCATTTACGGCGCCGGTGCCGAGGCCTTCTGGCAGGGAGTGTGCCACAGCTGGCGGGGTACGGAGCTGGGCGCTGCGCTGCTGCAGCAGTCTTTGCCTGCCGATGCCAATGCCAAAACGCTGGTACTGGAGCTGTTCCGTCAGTTGCTGCCGCAGGAGCCTGTCTATTGGTTTATAGATGATTTGCATCTGTTGGAGAGCAGCGAGGCGATTGATTTTCTCTTTGCTCTGAGCAAAGCAGGCTTTGCTGATTTGCACCTGCTGCTGGTAAGCAGAGGGCAGATTTTTGACGGCAGCCGTCTGCTGGAGCTAGGACGTAAGGTCTTTTGCCTTGATAAGCATGACCTGGCGCTGCAGCGTGACGAGCTGACGGAATACAGCAGCAGATGCGGCCTGCAGCTTACAACGCAGCAGCTGGATGCTTTGCATGAGGCCTGCGAGGGCTGGTTTTCCGTTACATATCTTAACTTTTTGAATTACGACAGGTATCAGCGCTTTTGCCTTGATACAGGCAGCGTTTATGAGATGATAGCCAATGTACTGCTGCGCCCGCTGCCGTCGGAGCAGCAGCGATTGCTGCTGCTTATGGGGCAGCCGGAGGAATTTACGCCGGAGCAGGTGGCCTATGCCTATGGCACAAGCTGCAGAGAGTCTGTAAGCAGGCTGCTGGAATGCAATGCCTTTATTATCAGGCTGGCCAACGGCAGACTGCGCTGTCACCATATGCTGAAGCAGGCAACGCGCCATGCGTTCGGCCTGCTGCCGGAGGCTGAGCAGCAAAGGTACTTCCGTCGCCTGGGACAATGGTACGCACAGCAGAGGGAGTACGAGGAAGCGCTGGACTGGCTGTACCGCGGCCGTGATTTTGACGGCCTGCTGGCTGCAGTGCAGCAGCTGCGCGACTGGTCGATGCGCCCGCAGCACAGGCAGCATCTTTTCGACTGGCTGCGCGAATGTCCGTTGGAAATCTTGTGGCAGTATCCGCAGGCGGTGCTGATTATTATGCGCCGCATGTTTTCGCTGAACATGGTGCCGGAAATGCTGCAGGTCAAGGAATGGTATGTAACGGCGTTGGAGCGCAATACTGCGCTCAGCCAGCGTGAGCGCGATAATTATTACGGCGAGCTGGAGGTTATTCTGAGCTTTTTGGCCTTCAACAGCATTACCGGTATGAGCGAGCATCACAGGCGTGCCTACAAGCTGCTGAGCGGTGCTCCGCAGACGCTCAGCAAGCAGGGCATCTGGACCTTCGGCGCGCCCAGTGTTCTGGGGCTGTATTTGCGCATGGGTTGCAGTCTGCGGCAGACGGTGGAGGATATGCAGGAGTGTATGCCACCGTACTATCTGCTGAGCGGTTGGCACGGTGCCGGTGCCGCCGAGCTGACGGAGGCGGAAGCACTTTTGCTGCAGGGACGCATCGACGAAATGGATATGCCTCTGCAGAAGGCGTATTATCAGGCGGAAAAGCATGGGCAGGAGTGTATTACTATCTGCTGTGATTTTCTGGAGATGCAGCGCGATCTTTTCCGCGGCGTTTACAGCAGTAAGGCAGAGGCCTACAGCCGCCATCAGTGGCATCTGCAGCCTTGGAAGCAGAGCATGCTGCTGAATACTGCCGATATGTGCGCCGGCTTTTACTATGCATTGCTGGGCAAGCCGGAATATATCCCAAGCTGGCTGACAGACGGAAATGGACAGCAGCCTTCGGTGCTTTATCCTGCGCGTCCCTGCCGCAACTATATCAGCGCCCAGTGCCTGCTGGCACAAGGGCAGTATACGGAGCTTTTGGTGCGCTGGTCCGACTGGGAGCAGGAATGCCGTCCCTACAGTAATTTTTTGTGCCTGCTGTATTTGCAGGTGCAAAGGGCGGCGGCCTTTGCCGGCAGAGGCGATGTAACGAGCTGCCGCGCTTCGCTGAAGCAGGCGCTGGCAATGGCTGAGGCGGATAAGCTTGTGCTGCCGTTAGCACAGAACATAGCTCTGCTGCGTCCTTATCTGGAGCAGGAGCTGCAAGGTGAATTTTTAGCAGCGGCGGCAGCGGCGCTGCACCTGGGGCAGCAGCTGGAGGCGGGCCGGGGACAGATTATGTCCGCACGCTTTGCCAAAGCAGGCCTGCAGGAGCTGACGGAGCAGGAGCTGCAGATAGCGCAGCTGGCGGCGGCACGCCATACGAACAGGGAGATTGCGCAAAGATTGTCGCTGTCGGAGGGGACGATTAAGCAATATCTCAACAAAATTTTTGCCAAGCTGCAGATTGATGCGGCGGCCAAAAATAAAAGACATCAGCTGGAGCGCTTTTTCCCCAACTCTTAACTAAAGGTTACTTATAGTTAATATTGACCCGGTATATACTGTAAATGAAGAAGTATATGCCGGGTCTTTTTATATCCGGCGGTTAGGAGGCGGAAAAATGAAACGGCTGAAGGCAGTGCTCGGGGCGTGCCTGGCAATGCTCGTGGCTTTTACGGCATTGGCGTGGGCGGCGACGCAGTACAAAACAACTATTAAGGTAAACGGCACCAAGCTGAACGTGCAGCGCTATGTAGAGGGCAAGGGGCCTATGAAGGATAAGGCGGTGCTGCTCAACAAGGATAATAAGGTTGTTGTGCGCTGGAAGCAGCGCGAGCTGAAAAAATGGTACTATGACGGTGATAAATATTTTCGCTTTGTACCCTACAGCTATGATATGAAAAACCTGAAGCCAGGCAGATATCGCTTGGTAACGACCAGCAGCTTCGGCAAGGGCGGTGCGGTTAAAAAGACCGTCAACATCAGCTACAAGCCGCAGAGCAAGATGCAGTTCCGTGCGTCCAAGATTATCCGCAAGGGCAATGGCGATGTTTACCAGCGCCTGTATTTCAAAAAGAATAATTCCACGGGCAAGACCTGCTATGCCCAGATTTTCAATAAAAATAACAAGCTGGTCTACAGCACGAAATATAAGGCAAGAAATGCCAATCAGGATTTTGCCTTCAGCTGGAACGGTTGGGCGAGCGGCAACAGCGGCAAAAAATGTGCTAAGGGCGTATATACCGTGAAATACTGGATGGATGGCGTTAATCCCAAAACTGCCAAATTCCGTCTGAGCATTTGAGGAGGGGAGCATAATGAAAGAAAAAATGATGCGTATTATCGTAGCTGTTATGCTTACCCTGCTGCTGTGCAGCCTGACGTTGCTGGCAGGCGCCGCCTCCAAAAATGACTGGAAGAATACGGCAGGCTGCTATGTGTGGACCGAAAGCAGCCAGTATAATAACGGCGTGCTGAATATCAAGCCCTTGGGCGATGATAAATATCTTTACGAGCTGAAGGTTATGCGCGGCAGCGAGGAAGAGGACAGTGCGGAGGATTTCGTTACTGCCGGTGTTTTTGAAATTAATGAAGATGGCGACGGTATTGCCGAGGTAGATTACCAAAATAATGATACGGTAGAGCTGCGCTTCGTGCTGAAGGACAAGAGCATTACCGCCTATCAGGACGGACCGCTGCCGCTTGATGTTCATGGTGAATACAGATTTAACGAGGACAACTTTGATGTATCCGAGGCTGCTGCCGCCGCGCTGCTTGCCGGGCTGCCGCCGAAGCAGACAGGTCTGCCGGAGGATGTTGATGATTATAAGCTGCTCTATGCGGAGGAGCCTGTGGACGGCTGGTTCTACCAGCTGACGGCGCTGGATGATGAGGGCGAGGTTATTGCCAAATTTTTGGTAGCTGCCGATTTGAGCGCTGTGTACCGCAACGATAAAGAGGATGAGGTAAACCTTATTTACGGTGACCCGATCAATATGCTGGCTGCCAAAAGAGCACCGCTTGTAGAGGAGGATGAGCTGGAAGGCCCTGCAATCGAAAGCGGCGAGCTGGAGGGTGACGAGGATGCACCCGACCTGCCTGCAACCGCAGCTTCCGAGCTTAGTCCGTTGGTGACGGTGGCTCCGGAGGAGGCCAGCCTGAAGGTTGGCGAGCGTACACGCATAGTTGCTTCGCTGCCGGGCTGCGTAGGCTATAATGTAACTGATTTGCGTTCCTCCAATAGTGATATAGTGAAGGTGGACGGCGATGTGCAGCTTTTGGCTGTGAAGCCGGGAACTGCGACGATTACCGGCAAGCTGCTGCTGGAAAAGGGCGAAAAGGCCTTTATGACGCAGATTACTGCTTATGAGCCTAAGCTGGAGGCTCCGAATTTGCCGGCGCACTTGGGAATAGACGAGGCGCTGAAGCTGGAGGCCTACGTTGTGGGCGAGGCTGACGGCGTGACACCGGAGTGGAGGGTGAGCGATGAAAAAATTGCCGTTATCGAAGATGGCAAGCTGATCGGCAAGGCTGACGGCGTTGTTACCGTCACGGCAGTCCACGGCGAGATGAAGAGCCAATGGCCGGTGGCTGTGGGCACCGCAGAGTTGCCTGCTGCCGAGGATGAGGAAGAAAATGAGGATGACGATGACGGCTTTGGCTGGCTGACGATTATCGGCGGCGTTATTATCATCGGTGGCGCTGCCTTCTTCTTCCTGCGCAGAAAACGCAAATGATAAGCTGATGCTGTAAAGCGTTATGCTTACCGAAAAAATAATATGAAGCATCGGAGGCTGACCTGTGTCAGCCTCCTTGGTGCGCCTGCGGCGATGCTGTTGTTTGTGACCGCAGGCGTATTTTTTTGTGTGTGCGGGTATATGCTGTTATGTCCGGTTTTGCCTGCCCAAGCGTCCTTACCGTTGCCAACAGGCGCGGGAAATCACACTTGTTTTACACTCTGACAAGGTTTCACAAAATCTCTGTAAAAAAAGTAACAAAAAGTTTTCAGTTGGACGTTACAAATGGCGAAAAATCTAGTATAATAATATTAAAGTGTACTATACTTTACAAAATCTCTGAGATCTCAAACTGGCGCCAAATCAATCAAAGTAAAATGAGGTAGAATAGTAGAAATGTTTTTTGATTCTTATGACACACCAGTCTTCAGACCTCCCAGTGAGGCACGCAGCTTTATTTTGCGCGTTACGCGCGGCTGCGCACATAATAAATGCACCTACTGCAACATGTACAGAGGTGTTCCCTTTCAGATTTTAAAGGATGAAGAAATTTCCAGTCAGATTGCACTGGCGGCCCATTACGGCAAGAACAAGGTGCGCCGCGTCTTTTTGGCGGACGGCGATGCTTTGGTGCTGCCTACGGCTAAGCTGCTGAAGATTCTGCAGGTACTGCGCGAGCAGTTTCCGCATCTGCAGCGCGTTGCCAGCTATGCTGCGCCCAAGGATATCCTGCGCAAGAGCGAGGAGGAGCTGCGCCAGCTGAAGGAAGCAGGCCTGAAGCTTTTGTACTACGGCATGGAAACTGGCGACGATGCTACGCTGAAGGCTGTCAACAAGGGTGTTGATGCCGAGCAGGCGATTGAAGCAGGACGCAGAGTTACCGCCAGCGGCATGAAGCTTTCCATGATGATTATTCTGGGTCTGGCAGGTGCGGAGGGCAGCGAACGCCACGCACTGGCAACCGCACAGGCGATTAATATTATCAAGCCGACGCATTTGAGCGCGCTCTGCCTGATGCTGTACCGCGGCAGCGAGCTGCTGGAGCAGTACGAGGCAGGCAAATTCAATCCGCTTTCACCGGCAGGACTGATGCGCGAGCTGAAGCTGATAATAGAAAATATAGATTTACCTGCGGACAGGCACTGCCTTTTCCGCAGCAACCATGTATCTAACTACGTTCAGCTGGCAGCAACGCTGCCGCATGACAAGCAGCGTCTGCTGCGCGATATTGATTACAGTATTGCTCAGCTGAGCAAGCTGAAAAGCTGGGACGTATATAACTACGATTAATTTTTAATTTTGCATTTGAGCGGGGCTGATGAAGATGAAAAAGAAGCTGGCTTCCATGCTGACCGTAATCATGCTGGCCTGCAGCCTGCCTTGGCAGGCACAGGCTGCAGCGCCTATTGTCAGCAACAAACCGCATAAGGCACCGGTGGCAACGCCGCCGGCCGTAAGCGAGGCGCAGCCTGTGAGGGCGGTGCCGGAGCCTGCTGCCGTCAAGGACGATACCGCAGCCAAGCCTGCTGCCGAGGTAAAGGCACCGAAGCAGGCGAAGCCTGAGAAAAAGGCGAAGAAAGCCGCTGCTAAAAAGTCTAAAAAAAATAAGGAAAAACAGTCCAAGGTGCAGGTGCAGCAAAGCAACTGGCGCCTGAAGGTGGCACAGCAAAAGCTGCAGGTGCTGGGCTTCAGTGACGAGCGCCCCAGCGGACGCATGACGGAGGCTACCAGCACTGCGCTGAAAAGCTTCCAAAAGCAGCACAAGCTGAAGGCGGATGGCGAGCTGAATGATGCAACCTATCATAAGCTGACCTGGGAGGCCTTTGCCAAGGAAGGCATCCCCAAGGTTAAGGGCAAGGAAATCGTCAGCCGTGCAGCCAAATACAAGGGTGTTCCCTATGTGTTCGGCGGAACCACGACCAAGGGCTTTGACTGCTCCGGTTACGTGCAGTATGTGTTTAAGGACTGCAAGGCCAAGTTGCCGCGCTTGGCAGACGAGCAGGCGTTACAGGGGATTTTTGTAACGCAGAAGCAGCTGCGGCCTGGCGATTTGGTATTTTTTACCACCTACGCCGCGGGCGCGTCGCATGTGGGCATTTATGCCGGTGACGGACAATTTTGGAGTGCATCCTCGTCCAAGGGTGTAATGCTTTCGTCGTTGAAGGACGATTACTGGAAACAACGCTATTATGGAGCACGCCGGGTGTTGATTACGAACGGCGAGGTTTATAAATAAAAGTTCTGCTGACGGCAGCCGACTGCCGGACAGCGGGGGAGGGTATAAAATATGATTCGTGAGAGAAGAAATAAGGATAAGCTGGCTGCTTATTACAGAAAGTTTATGGAAGAGGGCATTGTTGACCCCAACGTGCATCCGTGGGTTGCCGACAGCTGGCAACGTTGCCGTGCTATGCATCTGCCGCACGAAACCATGCCCAAAATCAACAAGCTGAGCCGCGAGGAAATTATCGCGCACCAAAAGACGCATGAGTTCATCGTAAAATACGTTGACGGTCTTTATGAGCAAAGCAAGCAGCATTTCAATATCCATAACCTGAGCATGCTGCTGATTGATGAAAACGGTTATGTAATCAAAAACTATGCTATGCCGTTCTTCCAACGCATTATCGAGGATATTCAGGGTATGCGCGTGCTGGAGGAGGATGTTGGTACCTCTAGCATCAGCATTGCGCGCGAGCATAACGTGCCCTTTTTGATGTTCGGCCCGGAAATGTGGATTAAGGACAGCCATTCCGGCGATGCCTGCAGTGCGCCTATCTGCGTAAACGGCAAAATCCGCTATATTATTTCCTTCTTTTCCTTGGATCAGAACGATTTGCCTTATGACCTGCTTTTGAGCCTGCTGATGACGATGAAATATTCCATCGAGCAGCACCTGAACATGCTGGAGGCATGGAGCATCAACCGCATTATGATGGAGCAGCTGCCGGTAACCGTTTACTGGCTGGGCAAGGACGGCAGCGTGAAATACTGCAACGAAAACGGCCGCAAGCGTCTGGAAGGACATGAGCGCTTGGAGGACGTGTTCCTGAACTACGAGCATATTCCTATCAAAAAAGCGCTGCATGGCGTGGCAACACAGCGTCGTGAAATCACTTGGATTACCCAAGACAGAACCTTTGAGGATATTACCACTGTTATGCCTATTAAGGTTGGCAGCGAGGTAGAAAGTGCTTTGGTGCTTTCTATGTCCATTGAGGATTTGAAAACTACCATTGCTCATGCAACAGGCTACAGCAGCCGTTACAGCCTGTACAGCATGGTTGGCGAAACCAGCGAATTTTTGGCGCTGCAGCATAAGGCAAGCCGCGTTGCCCGCACCGACCACAACATTCTGCTGCAGGGCGAGCCCGGTACCGGCAAGCAGCGCTTGGCACACGGCATTCATCAGGCCAGCCCCCGCGCTGCCGCTCCGTTGATTGCGGTAAAATGCCACAACGCATCTATGGCAGAGCTGGAGGCCGAATTCTTCGGTACAAATGAGGACGGACAGCAGTCCGCAGGCAAGCTGGAGCTTGCTATCGGCGGTACGCTGTTCCTCGACGAGGTAGAAAAGCTGCCGCTGGAAATGGGCGACAAGCTGGCTGATGCACTGACGCACGGTCTGCCTGCAACGGAAAAGGGCGGCAAGCCGCGTATGTTCGATGTGCGCGTAATTGCTGCCTGCGATTCCAACCTCAAGCGCTTGGCAGATAAGGGCCTGTTCTCCCGTAACCTCTATGAGCTGGTGCTTGATACCACCATGCGCGTGCCGCCTCTGCGCGAGCGCGTGAAGGATATCGAGGTTATCGCTTCGCATATTCTGGTGGAAATGTCCGCACAGCACAACCTGCCGCAAAAACGCCTTTCTCCCGAGGCTGTTTCCCTGCTGCTGTCCTGCAGCTGGCCGGGTAACATCAAGCAGCTGCAGGGTGTTATCGAGCAGGCCTTCTTCCACACTCCCGGCAGCATTATCGAAGCAGAAAACATTAAGCTGCCCGGTGACAAAACCTTGGAGCGCTCCTGGAAGTATGACAAGGAAGCCTTTATTGCAGCCTGGAAATCCGCTGGCGGCAATATCAGTAAGCTGGCAACAATGCTTGATGTCAGCCGTGTAACCTTGTACCGTTATCTGAAGAAGTACGGCCTGGGACCGAAAGCAAAATAAAATTTATCATGATTGCCCCTGAAGCAGGCTTGCCTGCTTCGGGGGCTTTTGCGTTTTGAGGGTGCTTGGCGCTGCGAGACAATTTTAGAAGAGAAAAGTGCAACATGTTGCAAAAATCTCTTGTAGAAACGGTGCTGAGACTGTGAATGTTAGGAAGAAAAAGGCGAGTTTAGAAGAGAAAAATGCAACATATTGCAAAAATCTCTTGTAGAAACGGTGCTGAAGGTGAATGTTAGGAAGAAAAAGGCGAATTTAGAAAAGAAAAGTGCAGCATATTGTAAAAATCTCTTTTAAAAATGGCGTTAAGATTGAATACGAGGAGATAAAAGGCTATAATAGAAGAGAAAAATGCAACATGTTGCAAAAATCTCTTCTAAAGAAGGTGAGCTAATGGAAATACGCAGAGATTTTTATTTGGACAAGCTGATAAAACGCAAGCATAACGGGTTGATTAAAATTATTACAGGTATTCGCAGATGCGGTAAATCCTATCTGCTGAACAACATATTTTATCAGCATTTGCTTTCATGCGGTATAGATGATGCGCATATTATCCGTTTTGCTTTCGACTCCGCCGATGATTTGCAAAAGATAGGTGAAAGTCTTATTGCCATGGGAAAGGAAAAGCGTGGCGTAAATCCGGAAAAGTTTATGGCTTATGTTAACAGCCGGATTGTTCATGATGGTATGTATTATCTGCTGCTCGATGAGGTGCAGGAAATGGATTGCTTCGAAGCTGTGCTTAACGGGTATCTGCGCAAGGCGAATATGGATGTATATGTTACCGGCAGTAATGCTAAATTTCTTTCCAAGGATATTATTACGGAATTTGCCGGACGCGGCGATGAGATGCATATGTATCCGCTTAGCTTTGCCGAATTTATGAGTGTTTATCCCGGTGATAAGTATATGGGCTTGGCGGAATATATGCTTTACGGAGGAATTCCGGTAGTTGTGCTGCGTGAAGGGACTTCCGAAAAGGCTGCCGCTTTGCAGAATTTGTTGAGTGAAATTTATTTGAGTGATATTTATAAGCGCAACCGTATCCGTAATAAGGAAGAAATGGAGGATTTACTTAATATACTGGCTTCGGCCATTGGCTCTTTAACTAACTATGAAAAGCTGAAAAACACCTTTAAAAGTGTCAAAAAATCCAAAATTACTTCTACCACTATCAAAAAGTATCTGGATTGCCTGGAAGATTCTTTTTTAATTGAAGCAGCTTCGCGCTATGATGTAAAGGGCAAGGCCTATATTGATACTCCGAAAAAATATTATTTTTCTGATCTGGGGTTGCGTAATGCGCGCATTAATTTCCGGCAGTTTGAACAAACTCATTCTATGGAAAATGTAATCTACAATGAGCTTTGCATGCGTGGGTACAGCGTTGATGTGGGTGTAGTGCCTATTGCTGTGAGAGATGGCAGCGGTAATGTAGTAAGAAAACAGCTGGAGGTTGATTTTGTCTGCAATATGGGCTCAGTAAGGTACTATATACAGTCTGCATATTCCATGCCGGATGAAATGAAACGTGCGCAGGAGGTGCGTCCCTTGAAAAATATTGATGATACCTTCAAAAAAATTATCATTACCAAGGATATTGTCCCGGCCTATTATGATGAATACGGAATTCTTACCGTGAACATATATGATTTTTTACTGGATTGTGATAGCTTGGAAAAATAAAGCAGTGCGTTTTGGCATTTCAGTTTGATTGCCCTCGAAGCAGGCTTGTCCTGCTTCGGGGGCTTTTGCGTTTTTTGGGGCGAGTTTGGCGCTGCGAGGCGAATTTAGAAGAGAAAAGTGCAACATGTTGCAGAAATCTCTTGTAGAATAACGCTAATATCGGTTGATAGTTTGCTAAAGCTAATTTTAAAATAAAAATAAATTTTTTCAACAATCTTTTACAAAAAAGGCCTGCAAAAAACACGTCAACCTCAGTCTGTATGCGGTTTGCAATGCTTTTCGGAAAAAATATAGTTAAACTATTAGTGCTTGTTCGCATATTACGTAATGCAAATGGAAGTGCTATAATTAAAAATGTATTATAATTGTTATCCAAGTAAAAACTACTTTAAACTGTTTTGCGAAGGTTTGTTGCCCGGTGCTGCTGCAGGACAGCGGATGCCGGAAACAGCAATATCGGCACAGGACAATTAATACAATAGTTGTTTAACTTGTTTCCACACGTGGCAGGTGTCACGTACAGTATATAAATAATATTATTTATGTGGGAGGAATTTTTGATGAACAAAGTATTCAAAGTAATTTGGAGTGAGGCGCGCAACGCATACGTTGTTGTCTCCGAAATTGCAAAAAATCATGGCAGTAAAAGCTGCTCTACCAAAAAGCTGTTGACAATGCTGATTGCAACAGGTGTTATGACCTGTGCAAGCGTGGCTCCGGCGATGGCTGCTACAAATGTTGATAGTAATGCTAATGTTACTGTTAAAAAAGGTGCTACAGTTACTGTAGCTGAAAATGCAACTGTTACCGTAGGCGATAACGCTATTGTACTTGGTAAAGGTGCATCTGCTGTAAAAGATTCTGTTGCTATCGGTAGTGGCGCAAGTGTTGTTGCTGGCAACAATGGCAGCAGCGGTGTTGCTCTTGGCAACAAAGCACATGCCGGCTATAAAGGAACCTCTTTAGGCTCCAGCGCTATCAGCGGTCGCGAGGGCACTACTCTTGTAGGTGCTAATACAAATTCCGCTAGTCTGTACACTACTGTTGTAGGTACTGATTCTGTTATTAACAGTAGTGGAGTTAAATATTTAGGTATGGTAAATGTTCAACGGTGCTACTGCAACTGTTGTCGGCTCTAAGAACACTGTAGATAATCAAAACAACAAGGTTTATTCTGGCGTAGCTAATAATATTATGGGTGCGGCCAATACAATTAAGTCTTCTAATGGCATTACCATTCAGGGTTCCGGAAATACTGTTACTGATGCCTATAAAGATATGGATATAGACTTATGGGGGGATGGATTTGCTGTTCTTGGCGGTGACTATTCTGTTCTTGCTGCAAAGGATAGCGGTGCTGTAGCAGTTGTCGGCGGTGCCAACACTGTTTCCAAACAGACTGATTCTACCGTTATTGGTTATGGCAACAAACTTATCGGTGATAAGGAAAAGGTAGCCAAAACGTATTCATGGCAGGCTCTCACAATACACTGACCAATGTTTCCGATTCCCTTGTAATGGGCAATGATAACACAATCACTGGCGTAAGCAATGTTATTTCCTTCGGTTATAAAAATGCAATTACAGCGAATAATGCAGTTGCTATCGGCAACGGTGCTGGCGTAAGTGCAGAAGGTGGCGTTGCTCTGGGTGTTGGTAGCGTAGCTGACAGAGCTAATGCAGTATCCGTAGGTAGAACTGGCGCTAACCGTCAGATTATCAATGTAGAAGCAGGCACTGCAGATACCGACGCAGTAAACGTAAGCCAACTGGAAGGTGTAAAAGCAGAAGCACTCAAACACAGTACTGTTACCAATGGTGATGCTAATATTACTGTAACCGAAGGCCTCAATAAAGACGGTGGCAAGGAATATAATGTTGCTCTGAAGAACGATATTTATCTTGAAGGAGATGATCCTGGCGCTTTTGTAAGCATCAGCGGCAGCAAAGGCACTATCTGGACAAGCGGCAAAGTAACAGCAGGCAGTGTAGAAGCAGGCAGTGTTGTTATGGATGGCGCTACTGCAACTGTAAGCGGACTTGGCAATAAAACCACTGCTTATGATGGCTTTGCTAACGGCGAAGGTAAGGCTGCAACCGAAGAGCAATTGAAGGAAATTAGTAAAGTAGCAGATAACGCAAATCAAGGTTGGAATTTGTCCACCAACGGCGGCGAAGCATCTAAAGTAGCTCCCGGTGAAACTGTTGACATTAGTGGTGACAAGAACATTAAAATCAGCAATGATGGTACCAATGTTAAGGTTAAGCTGAATGAAAATATTGATGTAAACTCCGTTCAAACCAATGCACTGAACGCAAAATACAACCTGTCCGTAGGTACTGCAAATGAAAACGGCACTGTACCGTTCTTCGTAAACAGCAACGGCGCATTCTATGCTGCCAACGGCAAATTGGTTGTAGATAAAGACGGCAAAGTAACCGCAACCGAAGGCGAAATCGGCAACGTAGTTCTGAAAAATGGCGTACTCTATAAAAATACCGCACTGCGTGACGGTGAGCTGTATGTAGGCGATGCAGACGGCAACTACAGCCAAATCACCACTAAAGGCGCTAAGCTGGGCAAAGTAACTGTTGCTGCAGACGGCAAGATTTCCGGCGTAGCAGCAGGTGCAATCACTGCTGATTCCACCGATGCTGTAAACGGCAGCCAACTGTATAAGACCAATCAAGAAGTTGTTAACAACACCAACCGCATTAACAAGCTCGGCAGCCGTGTAAACAAGGTTGGCGCAGGTGCTGCAGCTCTGGCAGCACTGCATCCGATGGACTTTGATCCGGACGACAAACTGACCTTCTCCGCAGGCTATGGCAACTATGCAGGCGAAAACGCTGCGGCAATCGGCGCATACTATCGTCCTGACGAAAAGGTAATGTTCAGTGTTGCAGGTACCGTAGGCAATGGTGAAAACATGGTTAACGCAGGCGTATCCTTCGCTCTGGACCGCACCAACCATGTAAGCAACAGCCGTACCGCTCTGGCTCGTGAGGTTATCGACCTCCGCGGTCAACTGGCAGTAATGGGCGCTAAGATGGCTAAGATGGAAAAAGCATTCGGTATGCTGGATGAAACCAAGACCAAACTCTTCCCGGATGTTCCGGCTAACCACTGGGCATATGAATACATCGCTAAGCTGGCAGGCAACGGCTACATCGAAGGCTATCCTGACGGCAACTTCGGCGGTGACCGCCTGATGACTCGTTATGAATTTGCTGCAATGCTCTATCGTGCAATCGAAAACGGCGCAGCTCTGGAAGAAAAGATCATCAAAGAATTTGAGCCTGAATTGGGCCGCATCCGTGTAGACCGCATCAGCGGCGAAGACGGCGATCGCGATAAGATTGAACGTGTACGCGTAAACGATACTAAAGGCGAGCGCGACCATTACGGCAACAAGCTGGCAAAATAAATTGTCGGCAGTGACAAGTGAATAAAGCTCAGTAAACAGTAAAGGCGTTCTCCCGCAGGGGAGAACGCCTTTTGTCGTAGTGAATATATCAATAATTGCAATGCTACTTTTTTTAACGAACTATTGTTTTTGTAATCTATTTGTGTTATAATTACTTTAGTTGCATAGGTAGCCGCATTTTTGCGGAGCTTATGCCTGGTCATGCGGACCAGTGGCGCTTGTCGAGCTTTCGGCAGGCGCCTTTTCTTTTATGTCAGTCGCAATTGCCGGCTTATATATTTTTGCCTGATTTTATGCTATAATCAAAGGAGGAAACATATGCAAAAGCAAATCTCTAATCTCGATAAGCTGACTCTGTCTAACGATTTTCTTTTCAAGCATGTTATGCTCAGAAAACGCATCTGCAAGCATATTCTGGAGGAACTTTTACACACCCAAATTGCAGATATTACCTATCTTGAAGCAGAGCAGACTATTGATGTTTATCCTGACAGCCATGGTATTCGTCTGGATGTTAGAATTGCAGATGCTGCCAATACTCATTACAATTTGGAAATGCAGGTAAAGAATCCTGTTAATCGTGCTACAGGAAAATTTCTGCTGCCTAAGCGTACCCGCTACTATCAGGCTATGCTTGATACGGATATGCTGCAAAAAGGTCAGGATTATGACGAATTATCTCCTACGTATATAATTTTCTTCTGCCTGTTTGATTTTTTTCAGGATTCCCAGCGTATTTATACCTTTAAGAAGCGTTGTCTGGAAAACATGAATATTGAATTGGCAGATGAAGCAGTTATTATGTTTCTCAATACATTGGGAAGCAAAGGAGATGTGTCACCGGACATTCAAAGTCTGTTTGACTACATCAACAGCAATACTATTACCAGTAATTTTACACGTGAGGTTGCTGACACGATTGTAGAAATTAAAAATGACAAGAAAGTAAGGGATGCCTATATGACTTACGAAATGCGTATGAAAGACCTGCGTGACGAAGCACATGCCGAAGGTCTCGCCGAAGGCAAGGCAAAAGAAAAGACTGCAACTGCAAAGCGTCTTTTAAGTATGGGATTATCTGTAGAGGATATTGCTAAGGCTACTTCACTTTCCGTTGAGCAGGTTGAAGCAATTAAGGCGGAATGAATTTGATAAAGATTTTTTTCTTACAGTAAAGGCGTTCTCCCGCAGGGGAGAACGCCTTTTGCAGTAAGAAATGCTATTGGAATATGTAATGCATCAGCATACTTTATACGTCCTTTAGACAGGCATCCAGTGCTTGGGCAACGTCGTTGCATTGCTCAAGGCTTGCTACCCAATTTTGTAAACGTAATGCCTTTGCTTCACCGTAAACAGGTACGGCAAGGCTCATAAACTTGGCACAGAGCTCCTCCCAAGTCAGAGGATTTTCCGGATCTCCCTTAGGATAATCAACCTGCATTGTCAGTGTTTGTCCGTTCTGCAGCTGAATTTCTACTCTGGAAGCCAGCTTGGAAGCATCTGCTACATGAAGCTGTTCCATAGCCTCATCGCGGATAACCTCGATGCGCTGCATTAAATCCGTAAGCTCTTTGTTGTGGATACAATCTTCGCTGAACTGCGCAATGCCTACTTCGCCGAACTTCAGCATAGCAGCGGAGCAATATTGAATACTGAATTTGCCGCCGTAGGGAGTTTGCGGCTGCGGATTATTAATCAGATAGTTCGTAATATCGTTGACGTACAGCTTAATTTTAGCGATGTCCTCAGGCTGCAGGGAATGAGTCTTACTCAGCTCCTGAATGGCGTAAAGAGCGGCATGGGCATGCTTGCAGCAGGCGTAGGGCTTGAAGGAGTTGATGTCGATTTTCAGTTTATCGGTGCTCATGTTTTCGGTAAGTTTTTCCAAATGCGGTTCTTTGACCATGGCACGGCAGAAGCCCTTTTCACCTTCCAAAATTTCGCTGGCGGCAGTAAAGCCCTTCTGCGACAGATAAGCGCTGAGGACACCGCTGTAGGAAGCCTTGCCCGTGTGCAGCGGCTTGCTCATGGCACCCTCTTTTAAAAACTCCCACAGGCCTGCTGCCTGGGTACCGGCGCTGCCGTAGCACATCAGTGTCTGCTGTGCGTCAAGACCGAGAGCGTTGGCGGCAGCAGCACCGGCGGCGATGGTGCCTGCGGTACCGGTAGTATGCCAAAAGAAGTAGGATTCCGGGATAACCGCTTCGCCTACGCGCCCGCTTGCTTCGTAGCCTGCACAAATTGCTGCGATGAGCTGCTTACCGCTTTTGTGTTCTGCCTCGCAGACAGCCAGCGCGGGAGAAACAACAACGCAGGCCGGATGGATAATAGATGGGTTGTGCAGGTCATCGAAGTCCAGACTGTGGGAAGCAGCGCTGTTGATAAAGGCTGCGTTCAGGGCGCCGGCCTTTTTGGCAGGAAGGCTGCCGAAAATATTCGCCTGCGGGGCATCTCCCTGAAGAATAACATCATGGATAATACGCACCGGCTTTTCCTGTGAACCGCGGATAGCAATTCCCAGCCAGTCCAGCAGACATTTTTTAGCCATTTCGATGCTGTGAGCAGAAAGCTTTTCGTAGCACAATTCTGCGGTAAATTTTGCTAATGCTTTAGTTGTCATTGTTAATACCTGCCTTTCGTCAAAATAAATTATTGCCATGGTATTCGCTGAATGAAGTGTGAATACCTGCATTCTTACTTTATTTTTTTCTTCGGGCGATATTCTGAGATAAACAGACCAGTCATCGTCAGAATGGTACCGAGTGCTACCAGCAGAGTGATTTTTTCCTGCAGGACAATTGCCGAGGTAATGACGGTGATGACGGGCACCATATAAATATAAACGCTAGCCTTTACTGCCCCCAACTCCCTAACTGCTAAGTTCCAGGTGACGAAGCAGAGTGCGGAAGCACCCAGACCGAGAAAGATTATATTGAAAAGATAGGTAGTATTGGCGAAGCGTGCCAGGTTCAGCTCAAAATCCAGAAAGCCTAGCGCCGGCAGCATAAAGAGAATGCCGTAGAAAAAGGTTCTGCGAGTGGCGAGGATAACAGGATAGCCGTAGCTGCTGATTTTTTTCGTCAGCAGGGCATAAAACGCCCATACGACAGCGGCGGAAATCGCCAGCAAATCACCCAAGGGATTGAGCTGCATGGCTGCACCGTTGAAGCTGATGCAGGCAATACCAATCATCACGATAAAAAAGCCGATGATGAACTGCTTGCTTAAGCTGCCGGCAGAATGCATAAAATAATGCGCCAGCAGCGCGGTAAAGAAAGGCGCTGTGCTGCCGATTACGCTAACGTTGGAGGCTTGTGTGTAGGTCAGGGCGATGTTTTCCAAAAGGTAGTAGAGGCAGATACCGCAAAGGCCTGCGGCCATAAAAACAGGCTCCTGCTTTTTATCTGTTTTCAGCATTTTAGGATAGGCCAGCCAAAGGGCGAAAAAGGCCATAATAAAGCGGAAAAAAAGAATTTCCAGCGGCTGAAAGCCGGTAAGTAAAACTTTGGTAGAAATAAAGGTTGTGCCCCAGGTAGCAATCGTAATGAGGGCAGCAAGGTGACCGATGTAGCGAGTGTTTTGCATTTGCTTGGGAATCTCCGTTCTTTTTAGTGCGCAGTAAAGCGTACTATATGATTTTAGCAGACTAAAATCCTGCTATGAACAAACTATCCCCTCTGCCGGTATGACAGAAGGGATAGTTTGTAAAATTTTATTTTGTGTGTTTATCTTCGGCAGTCTGCTTATTTGGCGCCGCCGCAGCATATTTTGTCAGGGCAACCTTAGTGATGTGGAAGTCACCTACGGCAGCGGGGCCGTCGATACAGCCGTTGGAGCAGGCCATGCCTTCGATATAGCTGCAGTCGAGCTTGCCTGCGGCAGCAGCCTTGACGGTGTCGCGGCATTTGTCCAGTCCGGAGCAGTATTGCGCATTATGCACCTCACCGCCCATAGCGGCAACAGTATCCTGCACGGCAGCGCTTACGCCGGCCGTCAGCGGGAAGCTCAGGCCAAGCTTGGAGGCATCACGTTCATAAGCAGTATCACCACTCATTTCTGCAAATTTGATATCCTTGCCCTCCAGCATGCACATAATCTCTTCAAAGGTCAGCACGTAGTTGATGGTTTCTCTGTGCTCGCGTGCTTCCACCTTTTTGGCAATGCAGGGACCGATGAACACAGTAACGGCATAGGGATATTTTTGCTTTATCAGCTCAGCGCAGGTGAGCATGGGGGAGGGAGTGTCGGAAATCTTGTCCGCAGCCTCCGGCACCTGCGTTTTAATCAGCTTAACGAAGGCAGGGCAGCAGGAGCTGGTCATAAAGCCCTGCTTGGCAGGAACCTTCTCCAGATATTCCTCTGCTTCCTTAACGCTGGTGATATCGGCGCCAACGCCAACCTCTACAACTTCAGCGAAGCCTGCTTTTTGCAGTGCCTCGTAAATTTGCGCCATGGTAATCTTCAAACCGTATTGGCCTACGATAGAAGGTGCCACAAGGGCGATAACCTGCTTGCCCTGCTGAATTTCGCGGATAACGCGGATAATATTGCTGCGCTCGTCAATGGCGCCGAAGGGGCAGGAATTGCGGCAGGCACCGCAGGAAACACATTTTTCATGGTCAATGACAGCCTTGCGGTTTTCACCGATGCTGATGGCACCGATGGCGCAGGCACGCACGCAGGGACGATGGATTTCGATAATCGCACCGTAGGGGCACATCTGCTTGCAGCGACCGCATTCGATACATTTCGTTTTATCGATAAAGGCGCGGTCCTGAATAATGCTGATAGCCTTTTTCGGGCAGTTATTCATGCATTTATGGGTGATGCAGTGACGGCACATATCGGTAACGTAATAAGCATCAATCGGGCATTGGTCGCAGGCTGCGGGGAGCACGTCGATAATCGGCAAATCGGTGCGCTCAGGCTCGTTCAGCGTCAGCTTGGCAGCCTCGATGATATTGCTGGAGCACTCCTGACCCAGCGCCATATCAATACGGTTTTTCAGTACGGCTCTTTCTTTATAAACACAGCAGCGGTAGCGCGGAGTGTCCTCGCGTACCTCCTGCAGAATATCGTAGACGTGGTCAGGCAATTCGTTATTCCAGGTGTAGCGGGATAAATGCTCCAGCACCATGCGGCGCAGCTGCGCAACAGCGGTTAATTCCATAAGGGTTCCTCCTTGGCAATTAGTTATATTGCGTTTTGCATTGCATACTCTATACTGTACAATTCTTTACAGAACGCAAAAATCCTGCTGAGGAGCATGCGTAATGGTTGTGATAATGTTAAATTTGGTGTTTTTCTAAACAGTTATATAGAGGAATCTGTCAAAAAATCTCTGATGTTTTTATGGATAATACCATTACGGCTCATATCGAATTCGTCGAGTGAAAGCACATATTTCGGATAATTATCGGTAATTTCATTGTAAACACCGAACTCACGTTGAATAGTTTCTTCTGCAGCTAATAAGTACGTAACTTGAATATATATTTTTTTTTCTTGTTTTTCACAGATAAAATCAATTTCTTTGGTATCTACCTTGCCAATGCTCACCTTATAACCACGGCGTAAAAGCTCAAGATAAACGATATTTTCCAGAATGAGATTAATATCCTTCATGTTGCCGCCGAAGACTGCTTCGCGGATGCCATGGTCAGCCACATAATATTTTTCGTTGATAGCAAGCAGCTTTTTACCTTGTACATCCTGACGTTTTACCTGATAAAACAGAAAAGCATCGGTGCAGGCTTTAACGTAGTTGATAATGGTTTCTGTTGCCATACTGCGTCCTTCGCTTTTCAAATATTTAGAAAGCACATTGGCAGAAAAAATGGTGCCGATATTTGCAGTTATGTAGGTAAGTATGCGTTCAAGCATGTCAACATCACGGATATTGTTGCGGCGTACAATATCTTTCAGTTCTACTGATGTATATACATCCTGTAAATATTGTTTGCAGGCAGCTTCGTTATATTGCAGAGCTGCCAGATAGGGCATTCCGCCGAAGTGCAGGTATTTCTTAAAGCAGTCTGCTTCACTTGTATTAGGCTGTATAGTATTATATAGCTCAATAAATTCAGAAAATGAAAAAGGATAAATAACAAATTCTACATAGCGTCCTGCTAAATAAGTGGCTAATTCACCAGATAGGAGTTTGGCATTGGAACCGGTGATATAAATATCACAATTAAGCTCTATACGTAAGGAATTAATACATTTTTCCCAATCTTTTACTTCTTGGATTTCATCAAAGAAAAGATAAATTTTTTCTGTTAAAGCTTGGGTTTGGCTTATTATTTCATCATGAAGAGCTTGGGCATTGCAAAGCCTGGCGAAGCTCATATTTTCAAAATTATAGGAAATAAGCTGTTGGGGAGTAACTCCTTGTTGTAACAGCTCTTGTTTTATAAGATCTAACATAACAGATTTACCGCAACGTCGGATACCTGTAAGTACTTTTACTAAATCACTGTTAATGAATGGGCGGATTTTTTTCATGTAAGATTCTCTTTTGATCATGTAAATCACCTCACTATCTATATAATATATCAGTTATATCTTAAATTCAAGACGAAAATCGAATTTCTATCAGATATAACTGAAACTTTTCATGATTTTAGATTTTTATCAGTTATATCTGATAAAAATTTCTGCTGTTGTAGACAAAAATAAGCATACTTTTTTAGTATATGCAGAAAAAATTAAAATTTTTTCTTCTTACCCCCCTTTACAAATTCAAATCCTAGTATTATAATAAGCGCATAAAGCAACGACGTGGTTGTTGGATTGAAAGATCCAAACTTCGTAGTTGCTTTTTCTTTTATATCAGCGGTGAGAATTATCCTCTTACCCATGATAAGTGCAACGAAGCACCGTAGCAGCGCAAGGCGCAGCTGACGGTGCTTTCTTATTTACAGAGCCAGAGAGAAGAAAATCTGTAAAGCACAAAAACTGTATTTCAAATGAGGGGCTTACACTTCGTAAACCCAAGGAAATTCTCAGAGAGAAATTAGGGAGGTTTTACAATGAATGATGTACCGAAACTGTTTGGCAGCTTAGTTTTTAACGAAAGCGTTATGAAGGACCGTCTGCCGACTGCAACCTATAAGGCATATAAGGCAGCAGTGCTGGCAGGCACTCCGCTGAATCTGGAAATTGCTAATATCATTGCCAATGCTATGAAAGACTGGGCTCTGGAGCATGGTTGCACTCATTTCACTCATTGGTTCCAACCGATGACCGGCATCACTGCCGAAAAGCATGAAAGCTTCATTTCTCCTACTGCTGAAGGCCGTGTAATCATGGACTTCTCCGGTAAAGAGCTGATTCAGGGCGAGCCTGATGCTTCTAGCTTCCCGTCCGGCGGCCTGCGTGCAACCTTCGAAGCCCGCGGCTATACAGCATGGGACCCGACCTCCTATGCATTTATCAAAGATAATTGCTTGTGCATTCCGACAGCCTTCTGCTCTTACACCGGCGAAGTGCTGGATAAAAAGACTCCGCTGCTGCGTTCCATGAATACAGTCAGCAAGGCAGCCTGCAAGCTGCTGAAGCTGTTCGGCATTGATACCATCCGCGTCAACAGCACTGTTGGTCCGGAACAGGAATATTTCCTCGTAGATAAAAAAATGTGGGAAAAACGTAAAGACCTGGTTTACACCGGTCGTACCCTTTTCGGTGCGAAATCTCCGCGTGGCCAGGAGCTGGACGACCATTACTTCGGCATTATCAAACAAAGAGTTCTTTCCTTCATGAAGGATTTGGACGATGAGCTGTGGAAGTTGGGCGTACTTGCTAAAACCGAGCATAACGAGGTTGCTCCGGCACAGCACGAGCTGGCACCAATCTTTACTACTACTAACGTAGCATCTGACCATAACCAACTGATGATGGAGTTCATGAAACGTGTTGCTCTGCGTCATGGTCTTGTTTGCCTGCTGCATGAAAAACCTTTTGATGGTGTAAACGGCAGCGGCAAGCATAACAACTGGTCCTTATCTACGGAAGAAGGCCTGAACCTGCTGGATCCCGGCAAGGAGCCGTACAAAAACCTGCGCTTCTTGACCTTCCTGGCAGCAATTATCAAGGCTGTTGATGAATATCAGGATCTGCTGCGTGTATCTGTTGCCAGCGCCGGCAATGACCATCGTTTGGGCGCAAATGAAGCTCCTCCGGCTATCGTATCCATGTTCCTTGGCACTGAGCTGACTGCAGTTCTCGAAGCTATTGCAGCAGATAAGGTTTACAATGGCAACCCGGAAAGCTACATTAAAGTAAGCGACGATACCATTCCTGCTCTTGTTAAGGACAACACCGACAGAAACAGAACCTCTCCCTTCGCCTTCACCGGCAATAAATTTGAATTCCGTATGCTGGGCAGCATGTTCTCCATCGCCGGCCCCAATATCGTACTAAACACCATCGTTGCCGAAGAGCTGGATGAATTTGCTGATAAGCTGGCAGATGCTCCTGACTTGGAAGCAGCAGTATATGATCTTGTTAAAGAAACCTATAAGGCTCATAAACGCATTGTCTTCAATGGCAACGGTTATACCGATGCATGGGTTGATGAAGCTGCCAAACGTGGCCTGCTGAACCTTAAATCTACTCCGGAGGCTTTGCCGTATCTGGGACATGCCAAGAACATCGAGCTGTTCGAAAAGCATAACATCTTCACAAAAGCCGAGGTTGAATCCCGTGTAGAAATCCTGCTGGAGAACTACAGCACCACGATTTCTATCGAAGCAGCAACCATGCTGGATATGTTCCATAAGGACATCCTCCCAGCAGTTACCGCTTATACCGGAGATTTGACCAAAGCAGTACTGGATAAAAAGGCTGCCGGTGTCAGCGCAGGCTTTGAAGGCGCACTTGCCGATAAGCTGAGCAAGCTGGGCGGAGAAATGTATGCATCCTCCCTGAAGCTGGAAGATGGCTTGAAGGAAGCAGCAGAAATCGGCGACAGCGAGAAGCAGGCTCTGTACTATCACGATACCGTTCTTGAAGAAATGGGCAAGCTGAGAAGTGCTGTTGATGCTGCCGAAGCTTTGACCGGTGGTAAGTATCTCGATTATCCGACCTACGGAGAGCTGCTCTTCGGCGTTAATGAGTGAGCCAAACGATAAAGCACCATCTGCGTCAGCAAATCTCCTACACGTACTAAAAGTACGCGGTCGTCGATTTGCTTTAGCATCTGTTACTTTCTCGTTTGTCTTGAGAAAGGGAAGAGATAAAGCATCATCTACGTCAGCAAATCTACTGCCTTCGTGACAGCCTTGAGTAAGGTGTGTTGATAAAATAATATATAAACAATAAGATTCATACACAATGGGGTGTATCCGAAAAATCGGGTACGCCCCTCTTTCTTTAGCTAATGCCATGTGAGCGCTGCTCAATGACGCGTTAAAAAATATATATAATTTGAGGGGTGTTTACAAATGGACAAATATGTATCTGCCGATACTATATGGGTGCTGATAGGTGCCTTCCTGGTATTCTCTATGCAGCCAGGCTTCGCCATGGTTGAGACAGGCTTTACCAGAGCTAAAAATGCCGGCAACATCGTCATGAAAAACGTCATGGATATGTGCCTCGGCTCCATCGTTTTCTGGGTTCTGGGCTTTGGCCTGATGTTTGGTACCGATATCGACGGCTTTATCGGCGCGCCGGACTTCTTCGTTAAGGGTGATTACGGTGCTAGCTATCCGAGCACAGCCTACTTTATCTTCCAGACGATGTTCTGTGCTACCGCAGCAACCATTGTTTCCGGTGCTATGGCAGAACGTACCAACTTCCTGGTATATTGCATTTACAGCGTATTAATCAGCGCTATTATCTACCCGATTAGCGGTCACTGGATTTGGGGCGGCGGCTGGCTCGCACAGATGGGCTTCCACGATTTCGCCGGTTCTACTGCCGTTCATATGGTAGGCGGCGTTGCTTCTCTCGTCGGTGCCAAGATGATTGGAGCGCGTATCGGCAAATACAATGTCGACGGTACAGTAAACGCTATTCCCGGTCACAGCATTCCGCTTGGTGCATTGGGCGTTTTCCTTCTCTGGTTCGGTTGGTTTGGCTTCAACGGTGCTTCCACCGTCTGCGCAACCGGTGATGACGCCTTGGTTTCCATGGGTGCTATCTTCATTACCACTAACATGGCTGCAGCAGCTGCTGCTACCGCAACTATGATTTACACCTGGATTCGCTACGGCAAGCCTGATGTTTCCATGACACTGAACGGCGTGCTTGCAGGTCTGGTAGCAATTACCGCAGGCTGCGATATGGTAAGCCCGGCCGGCGCTTTAATCATCGGCCTGATTGCCGGTGTGCTGGTAGTTGCTGCTGTTGAATTCTTCGACCAGAAGCTGAAGATTGATGATCCTGTCGGTGCAATTTCTGTTCACGGTGTCTGCGGTGCCTTCGGTACTCTCGCAACCGGTCTCTTCGCTCTTGACGGCGGCCTCTTCTATGGTGGCGGTACTGATTTCCTGGTAAAACAAATCCTCGGCGTTGTAGTTGTAGCAATCTATGTTGCGATTACGATGACGATTATCTTTAAAGTTCTTGATAAACTCTTCGGTCTGCGTGTTAAGGAATCCGAAGAAATTAAAGGCCTGGATATGGAAGAGCATGGCCTGCTCAGCAGCTATGCCGACTTTATGCAAACTCCGTTGGAGGAACAGACCTCTGTTACTACTACTTATGTTACTCCGGTCAAGGAAACTGCAGCTAAGCCTGCAGGCGCAGTAAAGATGAGCAAGGTTGTTATTATTACCTCGCAAAATCGTTTCGAAGCATTGAAAAATGCTTTGGATAAGCTGGGAATTACCGGCATGACTGTTACTAAGGTTTTGGGCTACGGCATCCAGAAGGGCTCCACGGAAATGTATCGTGGTGCTGAGGTTGCTGCTCACCTGCTGCCGAAGGTAAAGGTTGAAATGATTGTTTCCGCAATTCCTGTTGCAGCAGTAGTCAATGTTGCTAAGCAGGTTCTGTATACCGGCAAATACGGCGATGGCAAAATCTTCATCTATGATGTTGAGGATGTTGTTAAGATTCGTACCGGTGAAACAGGCTATGATGCTCTGCAGGATTATCCTATTGAGGAAAAATAATTTGCTTCTCCCTAATCAAACTCCCTAATAAAACAGGAAGGCGCTCGATGTCTTGCGTAATGCAGGCTAAGAGCGCTTTTCTGTGTGTTGGAGGAGAATGCTTTTATAATCTTATTATGGCGAAAAAAATTGCAAAACTGCATTGTTTAGGCCAAAATAAGATTGAATCGTATTTTAGTCGGATTGGAGTGAATGCTATGAATAAAAATGTTGCTTTATATAATGAGATGATAGCTTTTTTTGCCGGAGATGCACGCCGCTGCCAGCATTTTATCAAGGTTGCCAGCCTGGCCAAGCAGCTGGCTGAGAGCGAGGGTGCAGATGTAGAGCTGACAGAGCTTGTTGAGGCGGCAGGTCTTGTGCATGACTGCGGTATTAAGCCGGGTGAAGCCAAGTACGGCGCCGGTCATTGCACCGGTAAAATTCAGGAGCAGGAGGGACCGTCGGTAGCACGCGGGCTTTTGCAAAAGGTCGGCTATACACCTGAAAAAATTGAACGCATCTGCTATCTTGTCGGTCATCATCATACATATAATATCATTGACGGTCTTGATTATCAGCTGCTTGTGGAAGCCGATTTTATGGTAAACTTTTATGAGGATGGTACGCCGAAGGAGAATATTGCCAAAGCTGTGGAGCGGTTTTTTAAAACAGAGAGCGGAACGAAGCTGGTAAAGACTATGTTCGGACTTTGATATAAAATGCTGTGGCTTTTCGGTCACAGCATTTTTCTTGCTATTTTGTTCTATGCTTGCTAAAATAAACAGGATTAGGTTATTTTTTGGAGGCATAGAATATGAAGGAAATTTATGATTTAGCAGAGCAGTACCATAACGAGGGCAATAACTGCGTAGAATCCGTAGTTAAGGCGTGCAATGACGGCTTAGAGTTGGACCTGCCGGATGTAGCAATCCGCATGGTGTCCGGCATGGGCGGCGGTATCGGCCGCAGCGGCTGCGTGTGCGGTGCGCTGAGCGGCTCCTGCCTGGTTATCAGCTCTATCGTGGGGAGACTGGACCCGTCCGAAAAGCATCAGACAGAGGTCTATAAATATACGCATGAGTTTCATGAGCGCTTTACCAAGCATTTCGGCACTTCCTGCTGCAGAGCACTGAACCGCCTGAGCTTCGGCACACCGGAATACAGAACTAAATGTATTAAGATTACTGCCGAAGCAGCAGACATGGTATCCGATTATCTGCAGGAAAAGGGACTGGTGAAATAATACTTAGCTGCGGAGCTTGCAGAAGGAATGATGGAGGTCAGGCTGATGGAAAAAACTGAGTTGAAAAATATTATAATTTTAGCAACCGGCGGCACTATTGCCGGCAAGGCTGCTTCCGGTACCCAGATGACTGGCTATACTGCCGGTGCCTACAGCGTTGCCGATTTGCTGGCAGGTGTGCCTGAACTGGGCGAGTTGGCGCATATCAGCGGCGAGCAGCTGTGCAATATCGACAGCAGCAGTATTACCGATGCGTTGCTGCTGCGTCTGGCGCAGCATTGCAATGAGCTGCTGGCGCAGGATGATGTCGACGGCGTTGTTATTACCCATGGTACTGATACTATGGAAGAAACGGCCTTCTTCCTGAACCTGACGGTGAAGAGCGCTAAGCCGGTGGTCATCGTGGGCGCAATGCGTCCTGCCACCGCAGTCAGTGCCGACGGACCTTTGAATATCATCAACGCTGTTAAGGTGGCTGTGGATGCTGCAAGCGCCGGGCAGGGCGTATTGGTGATGATGAACGATGAAATCTACAGCGGGCGTGACGTGACCAAGACAAACACGGCGAATGTGGCAACCTTCAAGGCAACGAACGGTGGTCCTTTAGGCTTTATAGTTGGCGGTGAGGTACATTACTATTATCGCAGCGTGCGTCCGCACACACTGCAGAGCGAATTTGATGTGAGCGGTGTTACTGCTTTGCCGCGCGTGGATATCATCTACACGCATATCGGTGAGGACCGCGTATTTGTGGATGCGGCATTGGCAGCAGGCGCGCGTGGCATTATCTACGCTGGCAGTGGCATGGGCAGCATTCATGAGGCTGTGGAGGAGGCGCTGGCGGAGGCTGTCGGCCGCGGCGTTGTGGTTGTGCGTTCCAGCCGCACAGGCAGCGGTATTGTTGCCGCAGGCCTGGAGCGTTGGCAGGAGCAAGGCTTTTTGTATGCGGATAATCTTAATCCGCAAAAGGCACGCCTTTTGCTGCAGCTGGCAATTTTGCGGACGCAGGAGCGCAACGAGGTGCAGGAGATTTTCAGTTGTTACTAAAAGATAAACAGCATAAAAGCAAAAAAGCTATCAGCGGGCAAAGCCCGGTGATAGCTTTTTTTATGCGCTTTAAAATTTTACCATCTTCTGTAACCGTTATGGTGCTTGGCACGCTCTGCCTGACGGGCAGCGCGTTCTGCTTCGTAAGCCTCGCGGGCAGCGAAGAAATCCTCCAGTTTCCAGCCACGGTTAAACATTTCAATCAGCAGCTTGCCGGTGTTGTTGGCATCGTCAAAGGCTGTGTGCCACAGGCCGGCGGTGTTGACCTCCTGTTCCTCGGTAGCCTTTTTCAAACCGGTGGTGTAATCATCACCCTTCCACAGGCGGTAGGCCAGCGCCAAATCAAGATAGTCCTCGTATTTTACGGGGTTTTCGATTTTATGACGCTCGCAGCCTGTCTGCAGTACCTTGTAATCCTCGGTTCCCCAAGCTACGAAGTAGGTCTCGCCGCTTTCGTACAGCTTTGCCAACTCCTGTACCATAGCAGGGAATTCAATGGCCTGCTGCATATCCTTGGCAGTTATCATGCAAAAATCCATAGAATCCTTGGCCTGCTTGGGATAAAAATGTGGTTTAACAAAGCTTTGGATGCGTCCGCAGTCGGTGAGCGGTTCGCCATCCAGCTTCACTGCGCCGATTTCGATAATCTCGGAAAAGAAGCCGCGCGGACGGCCGACAGGGCGCTCGTAGGTAGTAAATTCAAAATCAACGACTAAAAATTTCTTCATTGCAATTCCTTCTTACACTAAAGCTTAGCCTGCTGCTCAGTGTTTTTTACCGCAGCATTTTTTATACTTTTTGCCGCTGCCGCAGGGACAGGGGTCATTAGGATAAACCTTTTTTGCCTTGGCGCCTACGCGTGTGTTTTGCTGAGCAGCCTGTTGTGCATCGCGCAGCAGCTTGATAGTTTCGTTAGGAGTGTGGCCGCCGAGGCAGAACATACGGGTAGCACTGTTGCGGGCGTTCTGCAGCAGTACGGAAAGTCTGCCGAGATGGCTGTAATTGTTCCAGGCAGGAATATTAGCCTGCAGCTTCTGAATCAGCTCGGAGGTGTTACCGTCAGTATTAGAGTTCTCAAATTCATAGATATATTGGCACCAGTAGTGAGCGTCCAGTGCTGCAACCTGCAGCTCCTGGTTAAAGAAGTCATGCAAATCCTGGTAGGCAGCAGTATCCTGCAGATATCCGTAATGGGAAAGCATGGTGATTTCCTTTACAGTAGGCAGGTACAGGCCGAAGGGCTTTCTGCCCTGCTCCAGTCTGGTGTAGAAGTCATCGCTGTCATTTTTTTTGAGCAGGATGCGGCCATCTTTAATTGCGCAGGGGTTAAAGTTGCTCGGAACCTCGGCCAGCAGCTGCGGCAGAGTTTCCGGAGTAAGCTCAAAGCCTGCTTTTTGATTATACATTTCGCAGAAAAATTCTACCGGCAGGATAAGGTGCAGGCTGGACATTGCGGTGATGCAGTCCAAAAGCCATGCCAGCTGTTGGCGGTGAGCCTGGAAATCTGCGGTGTTGATTTTTTTGTAGACGGTGCGTGCTTCCTTTACTGCTTCAAAGCAGTCATCGGGATAGGAAACAATATAGCCCATAGAAATAAAGGGCAGCAGCAGTGCATATTCACTGTAGGTAGGGTGGAAGCATTTTTTCTCCAGGGCTGCTTCGAAGGCTTGAATGTTTTCGTCCGGCATAATAGCAAAGCGTTTTGCTGCAATTTCCGGCTTTTGCATTTCTGTGCAGATTTTTTCTGCCAGCTCGTCCTTTTTGAGTTTGCTGTAGGTGATGCAGAGCTGACGCGCTGCAAAAATTAATTTATCCTTAGTGAAGGCTTTTAAGTAATCCAGCAATACAGGTTTACGGGATGGTTGATTCTTGGTTTTGGTTGTACTTGCAGACATATTGATAGAAAATCTCCTTCTTTGTAATCTTACGTATCTCTTAATTATAAATAAAAACAGTAAATATAGCAAGTGAGGAAATTCACTATACAGTTTATTATACTTTTTTCGACAGTTAAATTTATTTTTCAGCCTCTACTTGCTGGCGACGCATAGCGGGAATCAGGAAAAAGGCACAGTAAATAAAGGAAAGTAGCACGATTGCGCCGCCGCCAAAGCCGATATAAGCGATGGACGCATGTGTACAGATTAGTCCGCCCAGATAGCTGCCGCTGCCGATACCCAGATTATAAATACCGGAGTAAATCGACATAGCCACAGCGGAGGTACTCATAGTAGTTGTGCGCAAAAGCTCTGCCTGGCCTACAACGTTGAAGGCGGTAACGAAAATGCCCCAGATTGCGCAGAGCAGCACCAGCAGATAATGATTGATGCTTACGGGGTAGAGCAGCATCAAAACAACTGCAACGCCAAGTACGGTGATGCGGAAGAAGTGATAGCGGCATTTATCGTACCATTTGGAAAAGGCTGCGCTGCCCAAAAGTCCGGCAGCACCGAAAATAACCAAGGTGATGGTTATCCAGGCATCATCCATCATCGCAATCTGCTTCAGGTAAGGCTCGATATAGCTGTAGGCGGTATAATAGCCGGTGGGGAGTAAAAAGGACATCATATAGAGGCCGATGAGCACAGGATTTTTCAGCATTACCGGCAACTGCGAAAGCGTAAACGGTTCGCTTTTTTCCAGCTTGGGGAAGACGAAGAACATATAGGCTAATACGATGAAGGCCAAAACGGCGATGCACATAAAGGCCATGCGCCAGCCTACGTAAAGGCCGATGATACGTCCTAAGGGCAGGCCGACGATGATGGCGATAGCCGTGCCGGTTACAATCATACTCATAGCCAGTGCTTTAAAGGGACCTTTGACCAGACGCACGGCGATAGGCGAGGCGACAGACCAGAAAATGGAGTGGGCGAAAGCTACGCCGATACGCGAAAGCAGCAGCGTCCAAAAGCCGGTGGCGAAGGCAGAGGCTACATGCGATACGGCGAACAGGCTGATGGTTGCCAGCAAAAGCTTGCGCAGCGGATAGCGGGAAGCGGCAATCATCAGCGGCAGGCTCATGAGCATTACAACATAGGCATAAATGGTAATTAGCATACCGGCCTGCGCTTCCGTCATGCGGAAATCTGCGGCGATATCGGATAAAAGGCCGATGGGCATGAATTCCGATGTATTAAAAATAAAGGCGGAAACGGTCATGCCGATTAACGGCAGCCATTCGCGGGTAGTGATTTTGTTTTCCATATATATAAGGCACCTGACTTTCATTTTATAAAATTGCGGTGATTATTATAGCACAGCGTATTTGTGTGCTACAAGCAAAAAAATTGTAAATTATTTGTTGCGGGATCTTGCGGAGATTTTCTTTGAAAAGGGCTGTCGTTAAGGGGCAAAAACAGTAAAGGCGTTCTACTTAAGTACGGTAGAACGCCTTTAATTATAATATTAATTTTAGTTTATGGTTGTTGCTCAGCTTGCAATGCTTTAACCTGTTCAATAGGGAGAGAAGTAGCCTTGGCGATATCCTGCACAGAAAGTCCCATGCTGAAAAGGCGTTTAGCAGTAGCAATGTTGGCATTTGCTTCGCCCTCAGCAATGCCTTCACGTCTTTCATCTAACAAACGTGCTTCCATAAGCATAAATTCTCGCCTCACTTTCGTATCAAGTTTGAGATAGCTGA
>OLVT01000115.1_pt1 | contig 89990 bp, 76 predicted proteins | sample 1673241 | NCBI WGS metagenome assembly OLVT01 (sample SAMEA3178936, study PRJEB25190) | human gut metagenome | biome: human gut; feature: human-associated habitat; material: faeces | place: Austria | collected 2013
CTGATGAAACTGGTAGAGCAGAGAATATCAGACCGTAGGATATTGAAGCTGATAAAACAATGGTTAGTATCAGGAGTATTATACGGAAATGTACTGGCAATCTCTGAATTGGGAACAAGCCAAGGTTCAGTCATATCTCCGTTACTGGCAAACATTTATCTAAACACACTGGACAGATTGTGGGAAAAGCATGGACTTACTCACGGAATTCTTGTAAGGTACGCAGATGATACGGTAATCATTTGCAAGAATAAGAAAAGCGCAAATCACGCACTGAGCTTATTGCAGTATATCATGGCAAAACTGGATTTAAAGTTACATCCAGTGAAAACAAAAATCGTCAGCATGTGGGACGGAAAAGAGGGGTTTGACTTTCTCGGAATGCACCACAGAAGAATGACAACGGAAACACGCAAAGGACAACTGTACAAGGAAACGTACCAGTACCCCAGCAGAAAAGCTATGAAGAAAATGAAAGCCGAAATCAAGAGGAATGTAAACAGTCGAAGCCTGCTAGTTGCAAAGGAAGAAGATTTAATAAAGAATCTGAATACGAAAATCACAGGTTGGAAGAATTATTATTCCACCAAAACAAATGAGAAATGGATGCAGGCACTAGACTGGTACATTATTTGTACTTTCACAAGATGGTACAACAAGAAACACCAAAGCCGAAATCATATGTCGAAAGTAGGATTTGTTAGGAATAGCATTTACGAAAAAGGATTAAAGAAAATGGCTAGAGCATGACGTAATGCTGTAGAAAGAAGAATGTCGGAAAGCCGTGTGGGGGAGAACCTCATGCACGGTTTGATGAGGGGAAAGAGGGCGGATGCCCTCTAACCTACTCTACAATTAGATGATAGATTCTTACTGTCCATTGCCAGAATCTGAGCCGCCGGTATTGCCGGAATCAGTGCCGCCGCCGGTATTGCCGGAATCAGTGCCGCCACCGGTATTACCGGAATCGCCACCGGTATTACCAGAATTGCCACTATTATTACCGGAATCTGTGCCGCCGCCAGTATTGCCGGAATCACCGCCGGTACCACCGGTAGTATCCCCATTAGTGCCGGTAGAGTTACCGGAGGAGTTTCCACCTGTTGTACTATTAGAATCGGATTTGTCATTCGAATTTTTTGTACTGTTTGTGGTAGTTGACTTGCTTGCATGTCCGGAACATGTCTCGGTCGGGACAGTATCCGGATCAAACCATTCGGTCTGTGACGGACAGCCGGAACCGGCAAGCTTACCGGAAATTGTACATACGCTCTTCTGAACGAGAGAACCTGGCATCTCGAAGTCTTTGTAGGTAAGTCCCAAAGCTTCATCGATCCGGTTCATGATCTTAGCCCAGATCTTGAAATGATAGTTCCAGCTTCCTTCAGACATTTCTTGGTTACCATCGTAACCCATCCAGATACCACAGGTATAATACGGTGTAAATCCTTCGAACCAGAAGTCACGGTTGTCGGAGGTTGTACCGGATTTACCGGATGCAGGCATATTATTGAGCTGTGCATCGGTTGCAGTACCCTTTGTGACAACATCCTGCATGGCGTTGGTAAGAAGTGCTGCAGTTGTATCTTTGATCACAGTGTGGCTTTCCGGATTGGAGTTGTCGATCAGGACATTACCATCATGATCCAATACCTTTGTGTACAGGGATGGTTTGTTATATACACCGCCGTTTGCAATGGATGCATAGGCTGCTGTCAGTTCATAGTTGTAAACACCATGGGAAATACCACCAAGAGCAAGAGACTCTACAGCATCGTCTTCGGTAAGTGTGGAAAGACCAAATTTCTCGCAGTATTCAAAACCAAGATTGATACCAATCTTATTCAATGTCTTTACCGCAATGATGTTCATGGACTGTTCGATCGCCTGACGGTATGTTACGGTACCTTTATAGTAATCGCCCCACCAGTTATGAACCTGATGATGTTCCAGGTCGTGCTGATAGTAGTATTCTTCATCAACTTCGGTGGTAGCAAGTGTAAGATCTGCGCTGTCCAATGCCGGAGCGTATACGGCAAGAATCTTGAATGTAGAACCTGCGTTACGGGTAGAACCCTTGTATGCGCGGTTCAGTCCACGGTTGGTTGTTTTTTGTCCACGGCCACCGACAAGAGCTTTGATTTGCCCTGTTTTCTGATCGATGATGGTAAGTGAAGTCTGCGGCTGTGGAGAGAGGTTGACGTACTCATCATAGGTCTCGCCATCCTGGAGAAGACTGTTACGGAATGCGTCAATTCTTTCCTGTGCAGCTTCCTGTGATCCGAAGAGAAGTCCTTCATCATCACCGTACTGATCTGCCCCGAATTGTTTCAGGTGTCCGGCACTGTAGTTATCTACCGAGCCATCAGTATGATAGACTGTGAGGGCATAATCAACACCCCAGTCAACATTGGCCGGATAATTGTTGTCATCATTCAATTCTTCATCACAGATGTTCTGCATCGTAAGATTCTGAGTTGAATAAATGGTGAGACCACCGCTGTACAGTGCGTTCTCTGCCTGTGTCTGGGAATATCCAAGTCCGTCTTTTGAGGTGAGATCTTCGATCAGCTGTTCAGACAGGGCATCAACAAAATAAGAGTTGACGGTGTTGGTCTCTTCGATCCGTGTATTTACGTTCTGAATTCTGGAATATACGTCATCTGCCAGTGCTTCATCATGGGCAGCCTGGTCGATCCAGCCCTGATCGAGCATATTATCCAGAACTTTTTTGCGGCGGGTTGCGTTGTCTTCCGGATTGGTGATTGGATTGTATCTTCCCGGATTCTGTGTGATCGCAGCGATGGTTGCAGATTCGGAAAGGTTAAGTTCATTGACATCCTTATTAAAATATCTCTGTGCGGCTGACTGTACTCCCAGACAGTCCTGACCAAGGTTGATCGTGTTCAGGTAGCTTTCAAGGATTGAATCTTTATCAAGCTGCTTTTCAACCTGAATTGCGAGATACTGTTCCTGGATCTTACGTTCCAGCTTTTCTTCAAAAGTGTTTTCATTTACAAAGTCAGGGAAGACATTGTTCTTGATCAGCTGCTGGGTAATGGTACTGGCTCCTTCAGAGAAGTTGCCACCATGAGTGATACCAACAACAAAAGCACGGATAATACCTTGAATATCAATACCGTTATGCTTGTAAAAACGGGAGTCTTCGATTGCGACGAATGCATGCTGCAGATCCTCCGGGATCTGATCAATCGTCTTATATACACGGTTGGCACCTGCACCGGTGAATTCGGCTATTGTTGTCGTGCCGTCATCTGCAAGTGCGGTGGACGTATAACCCTGTGGTTTGATGCTGTCAGCTGTAATCTCAGGTGCATTATCAATCACATGCCTGATGATAAAGCCACCCCCGATCGCTGCGAGGATACAGCAGACAAAGATACATAATAGAAAACCTTTAAAAAGGCGAACGCCCAGTTTCTTTTTGTGCATATTCTTTTTCGATGTTATGCGTTTTTGTTTTTTAGAAGCTTTTCGCTTTCCATAATTCATGAATGCTTCCTCCTTCATATTGCAATATTATATCAAACTTGATAATTTAAATAAAGGAAAACTTGAAAACTTCAATGTTCCATTTTACAAAATTAAGAAAAATTTTGGAAATATAGGGAAATTGTAACATTTTTGTAATTTTCTTGCATCTGAAGAAATAGATTTGTATACTGGGAATAGTAAAAATATAAGGAAAATGAAGGGAAAAACGCAGACATGCAGGAAGAATACAAAACAGTATACCGGGGAGGAGAAGGGGAAATTGTTGAAAAGAAATCCCGTTTTATCGCAACGGTAAGACCGGTACACTCAGAAGAAGAAGTACTGGCATTTATAGAAGAAGTGAAGAAAAAATACTGGGACGCAAGACATAACTGTTTTGCTTATGTGATCGGTGTAACAAATCCAACTCTGAGATGTAGTGATGACGGGGAGCCTGCAGGTACAGCAGGAAAACCGATGCTGGATGTGCTTACAGGGGAAGGTCTTCACGATACGGCGGTTGTTGTGACCAGGTATTTTGGCGGGACGCTTCTGGGAACAGGCGGTCTGGTGCGGGCTTATCAGGGAGCAGTAAAGGAAGGTCTTCAGGCAAGTACTGTGATCACAAAGCGCCTGGGTTACCGGTATGAGATTGGAACGGATTATACCGGACTTGGGAAGATTCAGTATATCCTCGGACAACGGCAGATCAGTGTGCAGGATACACAGTATACGGATAAAGTGCTGATGCAGGTGATTCTGCCTTATGATCAGGAGCAATGTGTGGTTTCCGAGATTACAGAGGGAACAAATGGACAGGCTGTGATCGAAAAAGGAGACAGCTGCTATTTTGCGGAGGATGGAAAAGAAATCCTGGTTTTTGAGGAATAGAACAGGAAAAAGAACCCCTATACAGAACGGAGAATCCGTTCTGTATAGGGGTTTTAATGTCTTAGTATACAGGAGGAACTGCAGACAGCAAGTTCTCTGTATGAGCTTATTAGTTTACTGGAATTCCGGTTCGATCAGACCGTAGGTTCCATTCTTTCTCTTATATACGACATTGACTTCGTCTGTCTCAGCATTGCTGAATACGTAGAAGTTATGTCCGAGAAGTTCCATCTGAATGCAGGCATCCTCCGGGAACATTGGTTTGATGCCGAAACGTTTGGTACGGACGATCTCAATCTCGTCTGACTCTGCTGCCGAAGTATCGGATTCAATAAATTCCTGACGGAAATCATGTCCGCCCTGCTGTTTTGCGATCAGTTTGGTTTTATACTTTCTGAGCTGACGCTCGATAATTTCTTCTACGAGATCAATGGATACATACATATCGCTGCTTTCCTGCTCGGAACGGATAATGTTTCCTTTTACAGGGATCGTAACTTCGATTTTCTGACGTCCTTTTTCTACACTGAGTGTAACGATAATGTCAGTTTCAGGAGTAAAATACTTTTCCAGTTTTCCTAATTTCTGTTCTACAGCCTGTCTGAGACCAGGTGTGATGTCAATGTTTCTTCCGCTAATGATAAAATTCATACAGCTCAACTCCTTTTTTCTCATATTTCTCATAGTATGTACGGAGATAAGTGCATCTATAAGAGCTTGACCGGCAGGATGTATAGATAGTTTTTATATCCTTCCGGCTATAGCTACATTATACTCTATCATAGGGGAGAGATGCAATGGTAAATGCAAAAAAATTATTAAAATTCTGTAAAGAAAACTGAATTATCAGAAAATTCTGTCAATGTATGGAGCGGATTACTTCGATACGACTGATCTTGCCGTTATGCATTTTGGCAACGCGCAGACCAAAATTATCGAAGAGTGTACTTGCCCCAACACCAATTTCTGTTTTTTCCTGTTCAAATCTTTTAGTGATCACGTCATATAAGGTTTGTTCATCTTCATACGGAATATGGACGTGCAGGATGCTGTTTACAATCCGTGCTTTTGTAGTAGCACGGAAAATGATTTTTTCAGATTCATCAAATTCAATAAAAAGGAATTTTCTGGTTGCAAATAAAAGTGCGATGGAGATCACACCGATCAGGCTGGATACCGGATTATTATGTGCCATGATCACCTGTCTGGCGATGGCAAATAACAGCACCTCAAACACGGTGGAAGGCTTGTGCTGATAAAGCATACGGATCAGCTCGACACCAATGATCAGATTGAAACAGGTTTCTACCAGGTCTTCGTAATTTGGATAAATATTCAGATCCGGAACATTTGGCATGGACAGGATCAGCTGGACAAGCAGAATGATGATTCCGGCAGCCAGAACGAATGAAATGATAAATTCCAGAAGTACGGTCAGCTTATGGAGTGCTGCGTTTAAGTATTTTTTCATAAAAAATCCCCCTTGTTCGTTGTATACAAAGATTGTAACGGATACAAGGGGGAAGTGTAAAGAAAAATCTATAGTTTTTTACTGGAAATTGCTTCTCTTACGGAGTTTCGGATCCAGAATCTTTTTACGGATACGCAGGCTCTTCGGTGTGACTTCCAGAAGTTCATCGGTATCGATGAAATCAAGTGCTTCTTCCAGACTGAGGATTCTCGGCGGAGTAAGCTTTAAGGCTTCATCAGCACTTGAAGAACGGGTATTGGTAAGGTGTTTGGTCTTACATACATTCAGTTCGATATCATCTGTCTTCGCATTCTGACCAATTACCATACCGGAGTAAACCTTTTCACCAGGTCCGATGAAGAGTGTTCCACGATCCTGTGCGTTGAACAGACCGTAAGCTACAGCTTCACCTGTCTCGAAGGCGATCAGGGATCCCTGGCTTCTGTACTGGATATCTCCTTTATACGGAGCGTAGCAGTCAAAGGCTGTGTTCATGATACCGTTACCTTTTGTATCGGTCAGGAATTCTCCACGATAACCGATCAGACCTCTTGAAGGGATGGAGAATTCAAGACGGGTGTATCCGCCATTAGACATTCCCATGTTGCGGAGTTCGCCTTTTCTCTGGCTTAATTTATCAATAACTGTACCTGTAAATTCATCCGGTACATCAATGTATACGGTTTCCATTGGCTCGAGCTGCTTGCCGTTTTCGTCTTTTTTGTAAAGAACTTCGGCTTTGCTGACTGCGAATTCATAACCTTCACGACGCATGTTTTCAACGAGGACGGAAAGATGAAGCTCTCCACGTCCGGATACCTTGAAGCTGTCTGTGTTGTCTGTTTCTTCAACACGAAGGCTGACGTCTGTATTCAGTTCACGGAACAGACGGTCACGGAGGTGACGGGAAGTGACGAATTTACCCTCCTGTCCTGCAAACGGACTGTCGTTGACAACGAACTGCATTGCGATCGTAGGCTCGGAAATCTTCTGGAATTCGATCGGAACCGGATTGTCCGGCGAACAGATCGTATCACCGATGGAAATATCTGCAATACCGGAGATTGCAACGATAGAACCGATGCCTGCTTCTTTTACTTCTACTTTATTCAGACCGTCAAATTCATATAATTTGCTGATCTTTACTTTTTTCTGTTTGTCCGGATCATGATGGTTTACAACAACTACATCCTGGTTGACAGAAATCGTTCCGTTATCGACTTTTCCAACACCGATACGGCCAACGTATTCATTGTAATCGATGGTGCTGATCAGCATCTGTGTACCTGCATCAGGATCTCCTTCCGGAGCCGGGATGTAATCCAGGATGGTCTCAAACAGAGGAACCATGTCTTTCGGTTCATCGTCGATATTGTAAGTTGCATATCCGTCTCTTGCAGAAGCAAAAAGGAACGGGCAGTCAAGCTGTTCGTCAGATGCGCCCAGATCGATGAGAAGTTCAAGAACTTCATCGATAACTTCATCCGGACGTGCTTCCGGACGGTCGATCTTGTTGATACATACGATAACCGGGAGCTTCAGTGCAAGAGCTTTTTTCAAAACGAATTTGGTCTGTGGCATGGCACCTTCAAAAGCGTCAACAAGAAGAACCACTCCATTGACCATCTTAAGGACACGTTCTACTTCTCCACCGAAATCGGCATGTCCAGGAGTGTCAATGATATTGATCTTTGTATTTTTATAAACAACTGCAGTATTTTTGGAAAGAATGGTAATTCCACGTTCACGTTCGATATCGTTGGAATCCATTACTCGTTCGGCTACTTCCTGATTTTCACGGAAAACACCGCTCTGTTTTAAAAGTTCATCTACTAATGTTGTTTTACCATGGTCAACATGGGCGATGATAGCGATATTTCTAATGTCTTCACGTTTTGTCTTCATATTCTCAAAACCCTTCTTATTACCTATTTAAAGTTACAACCCGTATAGTTTATCACATTTTGAAAAATTTACAAGTAGAAAGAAAAAAATTTGACTTTCTGCAAAAAAAGAGTTTACTTTTTGTTCTAAAAACTGGAAAAGCTTCATAGATTAGATAGTGATCAAGAGTAAGAACGCGGTAAAATACGCCTGCGAAGAGGAAGGAGATTTACATTATTATGTCAGATAAGATTATTGAAAATAACCAGGTAACGATCATGGGAAAGGTAGCAACTGAATTTTCATTCAGCCATGAGGTCTTCGGAGAAGGCTTTTATATGGTAGAGGTAGAAGTGAAAAGACTGAGCAATTCAGAAGACCGTATTCCGCTGATGATCTCAGAGAGGCTGATCGACGTGACACAGGATTATACCGGAGAGTATATTATGGTGCACGGACAGTTCCGCTCTTACAATCGGCATGAAGAGCAGAAAAACCGTCTGGTATTATCCGTATTTGTACGGGAGATTTCCTTTATGGAAGAAGAACCTGACGGGACAAAGACCAACAGTATCTGGCTGGATGGCTATATCTGCAAGGAACCGATCTACCGGAAGACACCGCTTGGAAGGGAGATCGCAGATCTTTTGCTTGCGGTTAACCGCCCATATGGGAAATCTGATTACATTCCATGTATCTGCTGGGGGAGAAATGCAAGATATGCTTCCGGCTTTGAAGTGGGAGAGCATGTACAGCTTCTGGGAAGGATCCAGAGCAGGGAATATGTAAAACGGATTTCAGATACCGAGACAGAAAAGAGGGTTGCTTATGAAGTTTCGGTCAGTAAACTGGAAAAGACTCTGATTGACAGTGCCTGCATTTAATGCTAAACTTAATTTGATTATTTGGTATCATAAAGCAACATGTCAGGAGGAATATTATGGCTATATTTACAGGATCAGGAGTGGCACTTGTAACGCCGTTTCATGAGGACGAGAGTATAAATTATGACAAACTGGATGAAATGCTGGACTACCATTGTACACATGGGACCGACAGTATTATCATCTGCGGAACAACAGGTGAATCTTCTACTTTATCAGAAGAAGAGCACATGGAATGCATCAAATTTGCAATCGAGCGTGTCAAGGGAAGAATCCCGGTGATCGCAGGTACCGGTTCCAACAGTACCTACACAACGATCCAGATGTCAAAAGAGGCAGTAGAAGACGGTGCAGACGGACTGCTGCTTGTAACACCATATTATAACAAATGTACACAGGACGGACTGATCGCACATTATACCGCTGTTGCAAAAGAAGCAAAAGCACCAATCATCCTTTACAGTGTGGCGAGCCGTACCGGTGTGAATATTGCTCCGGAGACAGTTGCAGCTTTACATAAAAATATAGAGAATATTGTTGCGGTAAAAGAAGCATCAGGCAATATTTCCCAGATTTCAAAGATCATGCAGCTGACAGATGGCAAGATCGATCTGTATTCAGGCAATGATGACCAGATTGTACCGCTCCTTTCTGTTGGAGGAAAGGGTGTCATCTCAGTTCTTGCGAACGTGGCTCCGCAGTATACACATGACATCTGTGCAAAGTTCTTTGAAGGAGATGTCAAGGGAAGCTGTAAGATGCAGCTGGATGCGATTCCGCTGATCGAGAAGTTATTCTGTGAAGTGAATCCGATTCCGGTTAAAAAGGCTTTAAATCTGATGGGATGGCAGGCAGGTCCTCTGCGTATGCCTCTGACAGAGATGACAGAAGCACATACAGCACAGCTTGCAAAAGAACTGGAAGCATTTGGAATTAAACTGGCATAATAAAGGGTCAGATTATAGAGAAAAGGGACTGACTGGAGTATCCATCAGTTCCTTTTGTGCTATACAGGAATTTGTGAAAAGATACACAAGAAAATGGAGATAACAAGGAGGAATACAAAATGGTTAAGGCAATTATGCATGGATGTAACGGAAAAATGGGACAGGTGATCTCGGGACTTGTAAAGGAGGATGATGTGATCGAGATCGTGGCAGGTATTGATAAATTCACCGGAATCGAGAATCCGTACCCGGTATTTACAAGCCTCGCAGAGTGTGATGTGCAGGCGGATGTTGTGATTGATTTCTCAAACGCAGCAGCAGTTGATGAGCTTCTGGATGTATGTGTGGAGAAAACTCTTCCTGTTGTTCTTTGCACAACAGGACTTTCTGAGGAACAGCTTGCGAAGGTGAAAGAAGCAGGAGAAAAAGTTGCGGTTCTCCGTTCTGCAAACATGTCACTGGGAGTCAATCTTCTGATGAAGCTTTTAAAGGATGCAGCAAAGGTTCTTGCTCCGGCAGGCTTTGATATTGAAATTGTAGAAAAACATCATAATCAGAAAGTTGATGCTCCAAGTGGAACAGCGATCGCACTTGCAGATTCGATTAATGAAGCGATGGCTGACCAGTATGTATACAATTATGACCGCAGCCATGAACGAAAAAAACGTGAGAAAAACGAAATCGGGATCGTTGCAGTACGTGGAGGTACGATCGTTGGACAGCATGACGTCATCTTTGCGGGGGCAGATGAAGTGATCGAATTCCACCACACTGCATATTCAAAAGCAATTTTTGGAAAAGGTGCAGTTGAAGCTGCCAAATTCCTGGCTGGAAAACCGGCAGGAATGTACGATATGAGTGATGTGATCGGACTGTAAGCAGAAAAAGCTTTTATACAAGAGGGAGGAAGTTATGAAAGCATTAGAGGAGAAATATCTGGAAGGGCTGTCGGAATTATTTCCATCAATCGCAGCTGCGTCCACAGAAATTATTAACTTACAGGCAATTGTGAATCTTCCAAAAGGAACGGAACATTTTCTGACGGATATTCACGGGGAATATGAGGCGTTTGCACATGTGCTGAAGAACGGATCGGGTTCGGTAAAGCGCAAGGTCGATGATGTATTTGCAAACACAATGAGCAGTCGGGACAAGCAGACGCTGGCAACCTTGATCTACTATCCGCGGGAGAAGATGGAGCGGATCCGGGAAGAAGAACAGAATATGGATGACTGGTACAAGATCATGCTGTACCGTCTGATCGAGGTAGCAAAACGTTCGGCGAGCAAATATACCAGATCGAAGGTCAGAAAAGCACTCCCGAAGGATTTTGCATATGTGATCGAGGAACTGATCACAGAAAAGTCAGGAATGACAGATAAGGAATCATATTATAATTCGATCATCAGTACAATTATCCAGATCGGAAGAGCGGAGGAATTTATTGTAGCCTTGTGTGAACTGATCCAGCGTCTGGTTGTGGATCACCTGCATATTGTCGGTGATATTTACGACAGAGGTCCGGGACCGCATCTGATCATGGACAAGCTGATGGAGTATCATTCGGTGGACATCCAGTGGGGGAATCATGATATCCTGTGGATGGGAGCGGCAGCGGGGCAGAAATGCTGTATTGCGAATGTAATCCGTATCTGTGCCCGCTATGGGAATCTGGATATTCTGGAGGATGGATATGGGATCAATCTGCTTCCGCTTGCAACTTTCGCATGGAAACAGTATGCAAAAGATCCCTGTGAATGCTTTTTATTAAAAGGGCAGGACAACTGCAAACCACAGGAGCTGGAACTGAATATGAAAATGCACAAGGCAATTTCTGTTATCCAGTTCAAAGTAGAAGGACAGGCAGCAGAGCTTTATCCGGAATTTGGTTTCCAGAGAAGAAACTTTCTGGATAAGATCAACTACGAGGAAGGGACTATAACGATAGGAGGAAAAATCTATCAGCTTCTGGATGATTATTTTCCGACCATAGATCCGAAGAATCCATATCAGCTTTCAGCTGAAGAAGAAGAGATCATGAACCGCCTGGTGAAAGCGTTCCAGAGCTGTGAAAAATTGCAGCGGCATATGCGTTTTCTTTTGAACAAAGGAAGTCTTTACAAGATTTACAATTCCAATCTGCTGTATCACGGCTGTGTTCCACTGAATGATGACGGATCACTCAGAAAGGTAAAGATATACGGTAAAAGCTATCAGGGAAGGACACTTTATGATGTGATGGAGTCCTATGTGAGAAAAGGATTTTTTGCGGTAGATCCGGATGAAAAGAAAAAAGGGCGTGACCTGATGTGGTATATCTGGCAGGGTGCGGATTCTCCTCTTTTCGGCAAAGATAAAATGGCGACCTTTGAGCGTTATTTTCTTGCAGAAAAGGAGCTGTGGAAAGAGAAAAAGAATGCGTATTATCTTCTTCTTGAAGATGAAAATGTGATGAACGGAATTTTGGATGAATTTGGCCTGGACAGAGAAATTTCCCATATCATCAACGGACATGTTCCGGTGAAAACGAAAAATGGAGAGAATCCGGTCAAATGTGGTGGAAAAGTGCTTGTTATTGATGGCGGATTTTCAAAAGCGTACCAGAAAGAAACCGGAATTGCAGGATACACGCTGATCTATAATTCCTATGGACTGATCCTTGCGGCGCATGATCCGTTTGAATCGACGGAGGCAGCTATTGAAAAAGAAAGAGATATCCATTCGGACAGTGTGATCGTAAAACGGACACTCGAACGCAAGACGGTAGGAGATACTGATGTTGGAAAAGTACTGAAGGAACGGATCGCGGATCTGGAGGCATTGCTGGATGCTTACAGAAGTGGTCAGATCATCGAAAAAATTTAAAAATAAGTATAAAAATCCTTTTTCTGCGGATAGTAATAGTACAAGTATTTTACAGAAAAAGGAGAATTACAACATGCAATATCTAAGAAGAATGGTTCTGGTTTTTACCTGTGTGATGCTGATGGGAGGAATTACGGCGTGTGGAAATGGTGATAACGCTGCAAATCCGGATACGAATACCGGTGGGACGAATCAGAATGGAACGGTAAATGATGTCACAAACGATATCGGAGATGGCGTTGAGGATGCAGTAGATGATGTGAAAGACGGAGTCGATGATATGACCAGAAACAGGACAGAGGACCGGAATGTAAATGATAATCATACAATAGATGGTCAGGAATAGGGAAAAGGCAAGACTTTGCGGAAAAGTCTTGCCTTTTTTACAGACAAAAGGTAGTAAAATGTCCGTGGGTGTGATACAATATGACAGTATGCAAAGACGAGATCAACAGAAAAAGCGGAGGACTTCATGATATTTCGACCATGTATAGATATTCATAACGGTGCAGTCAAGCAGATTGTGGGTGGTAGCCTGAAAGATGCGGGAAATGCAGCGGTAGAAAATTACATATCCAGACAGGATGCAGATTATTATGCGACAATGTATAAGAAAGATGGACTTACCGGAGGACACATTATTTTGCTGAATCCGCCGGCATCGGAATACTATGATGCGACAAAGGCACAGGCACTGAAAGCACTACATGCCTATCCGGGCGGAATGCAGATCGGCGGAGGAATTACTGCAGAAAATGCTGCAGAGTATCTGGAGGAAGGGGCAAGTCATGTGATCGTTACATCCTATGTGTTTCAGGATGGACAGGTGCGGTATGACCGGCTGGACCGGCTGAAAAAGGCAGTAGGGAAAGAGCATCTGGTACTGGATCTCAGCTGCCGGAGGCGCGAGAACAGTTATTATATTGTAACCAACAGATGGCAGACATTTACTGAGCTCAGACTGATACCGGAGGTCCTGGAAGAGCTGTCCGGATGGTGTGATGAATTTCTGGTTCACGGGGTTGATGTAGAAGGAAAAGCATCTGGTACAGAGGAGGATCTGGTCAGGATGCTTGCGGCGTGGAACGGACTTCCGATCACCTATGCCGGTGGAATTGGAAGCATGGAGGATCTGCGGGAGTTTGCACGGATCAGCGGGGAAAAGCTGGACTATACGATCGGCAGTGCACTGGATCTTTTTGGCGGTAAGATTCCGTATGCCGAGCTGACAGAACCGGTGAAATAAACTGATTGAAGAATAAAAGAAATGGTGCTACAATGGATACTGTCTATCTATAGCGGAAAAAAGCAAAACACTTCAGACAGAAGTGATAAGCAAGGAATATAAGGAGCTTAATAAAATGGGAATTATTGAAAAGATATTTGGAACGCACAGCGAACATGAATTGAAGCGAATCTACCCGATCGTGGATCATATTGATGCGCTGGAGCCGGAGATGCAGAAGCTCTCCGATGAGGAATTGAAAGAAAAGACGAAAGAATTCAAGGAGAGGCTTGCAAAAGGAGAGACACTGGACGATCTTCTTCCGGAAGCGTTTGCTGTTGTAAGAGAGGCAGCTGTCCGTGTACTTGGAATGCGCCACTACCGTGTACAGATGATCGGTGGTATCATCCTGCATCAGGGACGTATTGCCGAGATGAAGACCGGTGAAGGTAAAACACTTGTATCTACACTGCCGGCATACTTAAATGCACTGACCGGAGAAGGGGTGCATATTGTAACAGTCAACGACTATCTGGCAAAGCGTGATGCTGAGTGGATGGGAAAGGTTCATGAATTCCTGGGACTGACTGTTGGAGTTGTTCTGAACCAGATGGATAATGATGAACGACGTGCAGCGTATAATTGCGATATCACTTATGTGACGAATAATGAACTTGGTTTCGATTACCTCCGTGATAACATGGTTATCTACAAAGAACAGCTGGTACAGCGCGGTATGAAATATGCACTTATCGATGAGGTTGACTCAGTTCTGATTGATGAAGCGAGAACACCGCTTATCATTTCCGGACAGAGTGGAAAGTCAACCAGACTTTACGAAGCATGTGATGTTCTGGCAAGACAGCTGGAGAGAGGTGAAGCAAGCGGGGAATTCTCTAAGATGAATGCCATTATGGGAGAAGAGATCGAAGAGACCGGAGACTTCATTGTCAATGAAAAAGAAAAGAATATCAACCTGACCGAAGAGGGTGTGAAGAAGGTTGAGAAGTTCTTCCATATTGAGAACCTTGCTGACCCGGAGAACCTGGAGATCCAGCACAACATCATTCTGGCACTGCGTGCACATAATCTGATGTTCCGTGACCAGGATTATGTAGTAAAAGATGATGAGGTTCTGATCGTTGATGAATTTACCGGACGTATCATGCCGGGACGCCGTTATTCTGACGGACTTCATCAGGCAATCGAAGCAAAAGAGCATGTAAAGGTTAAGAGAGAAAGTAAGACTCTGGCTACCATTACATTCCAGAATTTGTTTAATAAATATGAGAAGAAATCCGGTATGACAGGTACAGCCCTCACAGAGGAACAGGAGTTCCGTGATATTTACGGAATGGACGTTATTGAGATTCCGACGAATGTTCCGGTACAGAGAATTGACCTGGAGGATGCCGTTTACAAATCAAAGAAAGAGAAATTTAACGCAGTTATTGATGCGATCTGTGAAGCGCATGAAAAAGAACAGCCGGTTCTGGTTGGTACGATCACGATCGAAACTTCCGAGCTCCTCAGTAAGATGCTCAGTAAACGCGGCGTAAAGCATAATGTACTGAATGCCAAGTTCCATGAACTGGAGGCTGAGATCGTTGCACAGGCAGGACAGCATGGGGCTGTTACGATCGCAACCAACATGGCAGGTCGTGGTACGGATATCAAGCTTGATGAAGAATCAAGAGCAGCCGGCGGACTGAAGATCATCGGTACAGAACGTCATGAGTCCCGTCGTATTGACAACCAGTTGCGTGGACGTGCCGGACGTCAGGGCGATCCGGGAGAATCCAGATTCTATATTTCTCTGGAGGATGACCTGATGCGTCTGTTCGGTTCCGAGAGACTGATGGATGTATTTACCAAGCTTGGAGTAGAAGAAGGAGAACAGATTGAGCACAAGATGCTTTCAAGTGCGATCGAGAAGGCTCAGAAGAAGATTGAGAGCAATAACTTTGGTATTCGTAAGAACCTGCTTGAATATGACCAGGTAATGAACGAACAGAGAGAGATCATCTACGATGAAAGACGCAGAGTCCTTGACGGTGAGAATATGAGAGATTCTATCTTCCATATGATCACAGACTTTGTGGAAAATACTGTCGATGCCAATCTTTCTGAGCAACAGGATTTTGAAGAATGGGATCTTGGAGCAATGAACCGTGACCTTCTGGATGTGATTCCAACGCTTCCGCCGGTTACGGAGGAGGATGCAAAGGATAAAGAGCCAAAAGAGATCAAGCATCTCCTGAAAGAACGTGCTGCAAAAGCATACGAAGAAAAAGAAGCACAGTTCCCGGAAGCAGAGCATCTGCGTGAGGTGGAGCGTGTGTTCCTTCTGCGTGTGATCGATGCAAAATGGATGGATCACATTGATGATATGGATCAGTTACGTCAGGGAATCGGTCTGCAGGCTTACGGACAGAGAGATCCTCTGGTTGAATACAAGATGATCGGATATGATATGTTCGGTGAAATGACACGTGCAATCGAAGTGGATACAGTCAGACTTCTCTTCCATGTCAATGTAGAACAGAAGGTTGAAAGAGAACAGGTTGCAAAGGTAACCGGTACCAATAAAGATGACAGTGTTGCAAAGGGTCCAAAGGTACGTGCCGAGAAAAAGATATATCCAAATGATCCATGCCCGTGTGGAAGCGGCAAGAAATACAAACAGTGCTGTGGAAGAAAATAAATACGACTGTTTGGATTTTTATATAATTTTATGAGATTTGAGGTGATACAGTGGTTGAATTAGACGGATTTAAGCAGACATTAAATGCGTATGAAGAACCCCTGAAGGAAATGAGGGATTCACTTTGACCTGGCAGGCAAAGAAAAACGGATTGAAGAGCTGGAAAGAAAGATAGAAGAACCGGGGTTCTGGGACAAGACAGAGCTTTCGCAGAGGATCATGAAGGAACTCCGGAAAATGCAGGACTGTGTGAAGGAGGTCCGGGATCTGGAAAATTCATATGAAGATATCAATGCACTGATCGAACTTACGGAAGAGGAAGAAGACCGGGAGATGATCAAAGAGATCCAGCGTGAGATCGCTAAATTTGAAAAAGAATTTGAAGATCTCAGGATCCGGACGCTTCTTTCCGGAGAATATGATTCCTGCAATGCAATCGTGACACTGCATGCAGGAGCCGGAGGAACAGACAGCTGTGACTGGGCAAATATGCTGTATCGTATGTATACAAGATATGCACAGTCAAAAGGATTTCAGATAACCGTGCTGGACTATCAGGACGGAGATATTACCGGACTGAAAGGAATCACGTTTGAAGTAACGGGAGATAATGCATATGGCTATTTTCAGTCAGAAAAGGGAGTGCACCGTCTGGTTCGTATTTCTCCGTTCAATTCAGCAGGCAAGAGGCAGACATCTTTTGCATCCTGTGATGTGATACCGGATATTGAAGATGATATTGACATTGAGCTGAATGACGACGACCTGCGGATCGATACCTACCGTTCGAGCGGAGCCGGAGGACAGCATATCAACAAGACTTCGTCTGCGGTGCGGATCACGCATCTTCCGACAGGAATCGTAGTGCAGTGCCAGAATGAACGTTCGCAGCTTTTTAATAAGGACAAAGCGATGCAGATGTTGAAAGCCAAGCTGTATCTTTTGAAAAAGCAGGAGCAGGAAGAAAAGGTATCCGGCATCCGGGGGGAAGTTCAGGATATCAATTTTGGAAGCCAGATCCGATCCTATATTTTACATCCTTACAATCTGGTCAAGGATCACCGTACCGGAGAAGAGACCGGAAATGTAAGTGCAGTTCTGGATGGGGAGCTGGATCCATTTATCAATGCTTATCTGAAACAGAGGAGTAACAATGGATAATACAAAGTACTATGTGGTAAAGAAAAAAGCAGTGCCGGAGGTGCTCATAAAGGTTGTCGAGACAAAGAGACTGCTCGCAACCAGACGTGGAATGACGATTCAGGAAGCGACAGAAGAGATCGGTATCAGCAGAAGTTCTTTCTATAAATATAAGGATGATATTTTCCCATTTCACGAAAATGAAAAAGGAAGGACTGTTACAATGGTTATTCAGCTTGATGATACACCGGGGGTTATGGCAGAGCTTTTAAACGCGGTGGCAAGGTATCAGGCGAATATCCTGACGATTCATCAGAGTATTCCGATCAACGGAGTGGCAACACTGACGCTCAGTGTGGAGGTGCTGCAGACAACGAAGAATCTGTCGGAGATGGTGGAAGAGATTGAACAGCATTCAGGTGTGCATTATTTGAAAATCGTAGGCAGGGAGTAGACAAAAAGATGAAGATTGCAGTATTGGGTTATGGTACCGTAGGTTCTGGTGTGGTAGAGGTTCTGGATGTAAATCAGAAGCTGATCGCGACACGGGCAAAAGAAGAAATTGAAGTTAAATATGTGCTGGATCTGAGGGATTTCCCGGGAGATAAGATCCAGGAAAAGATTGTTCATGATTATGAGATTATCCTGAATGATCCGGAGATTGGAATTGTAGTAGAAGTGATGGGCGGTGTGGAACCGGCGAATACCTTTGTCAGAAAAGCGCTGGAAGCAGGAAAAAGTGTCGTGACATCCAATAAGGCGTTGGTTGCCAAGCATGGATCCGCACTTCTTAAAACAGCACGGGAAAAGAATGTGAATTTCCTTTTTGAAGCAAGTGTGGGAGGGGGAATTCCAATCCTCCGGGCACTTGGATCATCCCTGACAGGTGATGAGATCGAAGAAATCGCAGGAATCCTGAACGGAACAACCAATTACATGATGACCAGGATGTTCTACGAGGGAGCGAACTATGAAGAGGTTCTCCGTGAAGCACAGAAGAATGGATTTGCAGAGGCAGATCCGACTGCTGATGTGGAAGGACAGGATGCATGCCGGAAGATCGCGATCCTTGCATCGATCATCTCAGGAAAATATGTGGATTTTGAAGAAATTTATACCGAAGGTATTACGAAGATCACAACAGAAGATATGCAGTATGCAAAGGCTCTGGGAATGAATATCAAACTTCTTGCTGAATGTAAGCATGTGGACGGAACTCTTTATGCGGGAGTTGCACCGGTGCTTCTTCATGCAGAACATCCGCTTTACAGTGTGAATGGTGTATTTAATGCCGTATTTGTAAAGGGGAATATGCTGGGAGATGCGATGTTCTACGGAAGTGGGGCAGGAAAGCTTCCGACTGCGAGTGCGGTTGTGGCTGACATTGTGGCAGTAGTACAGAATCAGGGCAGAGATATCATGAATTTCTGGAGCGAAGAAAAGCTTACATTGGAAGACAGAAGCAAGACCAGCAAGAAGTTCCTGGTGCGAATCCTTGGAAATGAGGATGCGTTCAAAGAACGAATCGGCAATGATTTTGGTGAAGTGAGATTTGTAGAGGCAGGGGTCAATGGAGAATTCGGTTTTGTCACACCGGTGATGACCGAGGGAGAATATGAGGAAAAAGCAAAAGCTTATCCGGAAATCCTGCATATGATAAGAGTAGAAGAAGAAGTATAAAAATGCAGGAACTGTAGGAGGAAATTATGCTGGTAGTTAAGAAATTTGGCGGCAGTTCAGTTGCAGATAAAGAGAGGATCTTTAATGTGGCAAGACGCTGCGCAGAAGAGTATCAGATGGGGAATGATGTGATCGTTGTTCTTTCTGCAATGGGAGATACAACAGATGAACTGCTTGAGAAGGCAGCCGAGATCAATCCGTATCCATCGAAACGAGAACTTGATATGCTCCTTACCACGGGAGAACAGGTATCTGTGGCACTGATGGCAATGGCACTTCAGTTTTTGAATGTTCCGGCAATCTCGCTGAATGCATTCCAGGTAAAGATGCATTCTACGGCGCGGAACGGAAATGCAAGATTTAAAAGAGTGGATACAGACCGTATCACCCATGAACTGGAGAACCGTAAGGTCGTGATCGTAACCGGATTCCAGGGAGTCAACCATTATGGAGACTATACCACACTTGGAAGAGGTGGATCCGATACGACAGCTGTGGCACTTGCGGCTGCAATGCATGCAGACAAATGCGAGATCTATACAGACGTAGACGGTGTTTACACTGCAGACCCGAGAGTGGTACCGAATGCGCGCAAGATCGAAGAGATCACCTATGATGAGATGCTGGAGCTTGCAACATCAGGGGCAAAGGTTTTACATAATCGTTCTGTAGAGATGGCGAAAAAATACGGGGTTGAGCTGGTTGTACGTTCCAGCCTGAACACAGAAGAAGGAACCCTGGTCAAGGAGGTAGCAAAGGTGGAAAAAATGTTAATTACCGGCGTTGCGGCAGATAAAAATACAGCGAGAATTTCAGTAATGGGTGTAGAAGACAAACCAGGTACTGCGTTTAAGATTTTCAATACACTTGCAAAGCATAATATCAACGTAGATATTATTCTTCAGTCAGTTGGACGTGACGGAACAAAAGACATTACATTTACTGTATCACAGGATGATCTTAAAGAGGCAATGGAAGTTCTGGAAGCCAGAAAAGAAGCCCTTACGATCAGAGAGATGAATTACAACGAAAAAGTTGCAAAGGTATCGATCGTAGGAGCCGGAATGCTCAGCAATCCGGGCGTTGCTGCGACCATGTTTGAGTCACTTAGCAATTCCAATATCAATATCAATATGATTTCTACATCAGAGATCCGTATCACGGTTCTGATCGATGAAAAAGATGCAGACCGTGCACTGGTTGCAATCCATGACGGATTTGGTCTGGAAGACTAATAAAAAGAATGTGGTTGCAAATGTACCGGATGGCGCATTTGCGGAAGAAAAAAGGATTGGGAAATTTCTCAATCCTTTTTCTGACTCAGTGTACTGTTATGATATTTGCTGGAAAAGGTGACATCCTCACCAAACCAGTCCGGCGGGGGAAAGGAATTTGCCTCTTCTTCGGAAGAAAATTCGACTTCGGCAAGGAGAAGCGGGGCGAGATCACCGGTGAAGACATCAAGCTCGATCGTGAGATGATCTCCGTAAGGGATGCAGTAGCGTTCTTTTGTGATAATGCGCCCGTCTGCCTTTTCGAGCAGATGGCGGTAGGCTTCCTCGGTAAGAGGAAGATTGTATTCTTCATGCATCATCAGACCTTTGGATTTGTAGGTCAGGATGTAGTCATCAGCATCCCTGCGGACACGGACAACCGGTTCGGTGCAGAGATAAGCCTGCTCAAGTGTGCGGTGCGGATAAGTTTCAAGGTGATCCGGAAGCTTATGAATCAGATATTTGCGTTCAATTTCCATGGGAAAGCCCTCCTTATACATTCATTAACAGTATAGCGGAGTTTTTCTGGGGAGACAAGGCAGAAAGTTGCCATTTTTGCAGGCTTCTGTTACAATGGGGAACATCAGGAAAAAGAAAGGATGGACAAGATTATGAGTGAAGTATGTGTATTTCTTGCAGATGGATTTGAAGAGATTGAAGGTCTTACGGTCGTTGATCTTTTAAGAAGAGCCGGGATCGAGACCAGAACTGTTTCCATCATGGGACAGGAAGAGATCCAGGGGGCACACGGAATTATTGTAAAAGCAGACAGCTTGTTTGAAAATACAGATTTTTCAGAGGTGAAGATGCTGGTGCTTCCGGGGGGGATGCCGGGAACAATCCATTTAAAAGAACACAAAGGTCTTGAAGAGCTGATCTTAAAACATAATGAAGAAAAAAAATATCTGGCTGCAATCTGTGCGGCACCGACCGTATTTGGCGGAATGGGAATCCTGAAAGGAAAGAAGGCAATCTGCTATCCGGGAATGGAAGAAGGACTTACCGGAGCAGAAGTTACCTGTCAGCCGGCAGTGACAGATGGACATATCACAACCAGCCGGGGACTTGGAACCGCGATCGATTTTGCACTTGCGCTGATCAGCGAGCTGCGGGATAAAGAAAGCGCAGATACCATTTCAAGGCAGGTAGTCTATGAACGGTAGTTTCAGGAAAAAGAGAAAAGCAGGCAGTGTGTTTCTGGCAGAGCTGCTTTTGGTCACACTGCTTGCCGGATGTGGGATCAATGAAAGAAAGGCAGAAAAATATGTGCAGGCGAACCTGGATCTGACTTTTCAGGGACAAACCCAGGAAGCAAAGGAAATCCTCGGAGCGTCAGACAGTGATCTGAAGAAGGTCTATGAGAACGGGATCAATGCTTTTGTCCAGGACTATCTGCTAAATGGCGTGGAGACGGAAAATGACTTTTCTGAGACATATGGTGTATTGATTAAAGAGATCTTTAGTTCCGCCCGTTATCAGGTAAGTGGTGTAAAAAAGACGGGGAGTAAGACCTGTGAGGTGACGGTAAAGTACCAGCCGGTGGACGTATTTACCCGCTTCATACCGAAGCTGAAGGAAGAGTCCGAGAAGATCCAGGCAGACAAAGATGCAGGAAAGTACAGCGGAACATATGAAGAAATCAAAGAGGCAATGGTGCTGGATTACATGACCGGTGCATACAGCCTTTTAAGAAGTTCTTATCTTGATATGCAGTATGGAGAGAAGCAGGAATATACCTTTACCGTGACGCAAAAAGGGCGGAATACCTGGTCGATCGGTGATGAGGAATTAAATGGCTTTATAGAACGAATTTTAGAGCTTGATAAACTGTAGAAGTTGTGCTATACTTGTAAAATGATTGTAATGTAGATAAGTCTGTCGACTTTTTGCATATGTAAATTTAGGAGGAAATGGTAATGAGTTTACAAGTTGAACAGTTAGAACACAATATGGCGAAACTCACAATCGAAGTTTCAGCAGAAGAATTAGAAGGAGCACTTCAGAAAGCATACCAGAAACAGAAAAGCAGAATCAATGTTCCTGGATTCCGTAAAGGAAAAGTTCCGCGCCAGCTCATCGAAAAGATGTACGGACCGGAAATCTTCTATGATGATGCAGCAAACGCTCTGATTCCGGAAGCATATTCAAAAGCATACGATGAAAGCGGACTTGAGATCGTATCTCAGCCGAAGATCGATGTAACACAGATCGAAAAAGGAAAACCGTTCATCTTCACAGCTGAAGTAGCTACAAAGCCGGAAGTAGAACTTGGCGAATACAAAGGAATCGAAGTTCCGAAATATTCTAACCGCGTAACACAGAAAGAAATCGACGCTAAGCTTGAGGAAGAACAGCTTAAGAACGCAAGAACAATCACAGTAGAAGGACGTCCGGTACAGGATAAAGACGAAGTTGTCCTTGATTTTGAAGGATTTGTAGACGGAGAAGCTTTTGAAGGTGGAAAAGGAGAAAACTATCCGCTGACAATCGGTTCAGGATCTTTCATTCCGGGATTTGAAGAACAGCTGATCGGTGCAGAACCGGAAAAAGAAGTTGAAGTTAAGGTTACATTCCCGGAAGATTACCATGCAGAAGACCTCAAAGGAAAAGAAGCTGTATTCAAATGCACAGTTCATGAGATCAAAGCAAAAGAACTTCCGGAGCTTGATGATGAATTTGCTTCAGAAGTATCAGAATTCGATACTCTTGATGAATTAAAAACTGATATCAAAGCTAAGATCAAAGAGCAGAAAGTAAACGATGGCAAGAGAGCACAGGAAGATGCAGCTGTAGATGCAATCATCGAATCAGCTAAGATGGATCTTCCGGAAGCTATGGTTGATACACAGGCAAGACAGATGCTTGATGAATTCGCTCAGAGAATGCAGCAGCAGGGACTGACTCTTGACCAGTACATGCAGTTCACAGGCATGACAGCTGACAAGATGATGGATGAACTTCGTCCGCAGGCTGAGAAGAGAATCAAGACAAGACTTGTTCTTGAAGCAATTGCAAAAGCAGAAAACATCGAAATCACAGATGAAAAATTAGACGAAGAGATCGCTAAGATGGCAGAAGCTTACCAGATGGAAGCTGACAAGCTTAAGAGCTTTATGGGCGACAAAGAAAAAGAACAGATGAAGCAGGATATGGCAGTTCAGGAAGCAATTACATTTGTAGTTGACAATGCCGTAGAAAAATAAGTATCTGTTTCATACTTTAATATAGCAGGAGGAGTGTTACATGAGTAGTTTAGTACCTTATGTCGTTGAACAGACAAGCCGTGGAGAACGCTCTTACGACATTTATTCAAGACTTTTAAAAGACAGAATCATTTTCCTGGATACCGAAGTGAACGATGCATCAGCGAGCCTGATCGTAGCGCAGCTGCTGTTTCTGGAAGCAGAAGATCCGGAAAAGGATATCCAGTTTTATATTAACAGTCCTGGCGGATCGATTTCAGCAGGTATGTCGATCTACGACACTATGAATTACATCAAATGTGACGTCTCTACGATGTGTATGGGAATGGCTGCAAGTATGGGAGCTTTCCTTCTCGCAGGCGGAGCAAAGGGAAAGAGATATGCCCTTCCGAATGCAGAGATCATGATTCACCAGCCTTCAGGCGGTGCACAGGGTCAGGCAACCGAGATTGAGATCAATGCACAGCATATTCTGAAGATCAGAGAAAGAATGAACAGATTGATGGCTGCAAATACAGGTCAGAGTTATGAGACAATTTGTGCAGATACGGAAAGAGATAACTGGAAGACTGCCGAAGAAGCTTTGGCATATGGATTGATTGATAAGGTTATTACAAGCCGTTAACGGGAAAAGGGAATGTCCTTATTGGGACATTCCCTTTACGTGTAAAAAAGTGCGAGGTAAGAATATGGCAGGAAAATATGAAGAAATCGTAAGATGTTCTTTTTGCAATAAACCACAGAGTCAGGTACGCAAGATGATCGCCGGACCAAATGGGGTGTTTATCTGCGACCAGTGTGTGGATGTATGCACTGAGATCATTGAAGATGAACTTGGTTATGAAGAAGAAAATGCATATGATGATATCAATCTTCTGAAACCGGAAGAAATCAAGGCATTTCTGGATGATTATGTGATTGGACAGGACGAAGCAAAGAAAGTACTTTCTGTTGCGGTATATAATCACTATAAGCGTATTATGGCAGAAAAAGATCTGGGCGTGGAGCTTCAGAAGAGTAATATCCTGATGGTAGGACCGACAGGATGCGGTAAGACTTTTCTGGCACAGTCTCTCGCAAAAATACTGAATGTACCGTTTGCAATTGCAGATGCAACTGCGCTTACAGAAGCAGGATATGTCGGAGAAGATGTAGAGAATATTCTTCTTAAGATCATTCAGGCAGCAGATGGTGATATTGAACGTGCGGAGCACGGAATCATTTATATCGATGAGATTGACAAAATCACAAGAAAATCTGAGAATCCGTCGATTACCCGTGATGTATCAGGAGAAGGTGTTCAGCAGGCACTTCTGAAGATCCTGGAAGGTACAATCGCAAATGTACCGCCACAGGGTGGACGTAAGCATCCGCAGCAGGAGATGATCCAGATCGATACCACCAATATTTTATTTATCTGCGGTGGAGCGTTTGAGGGAATAGATAAGATCATAGAGAACAGAATAGATAAGAAATCCATTGGATTTGAGGCACAGATCGCGCAGCGGCATGAGGAAGATATCGACCGGCTTCTGCAGCAGATCCTTCCACAGGATCTTGTGAAGTTCGGACTGATCCCGGAACTTGTAGGACGTGTGCCGGTAACTGTATCCCTGGAACTTCTGGATAAGGAAGATCTGATCCGCATTCTGACGGAACCAAAGAATGCGATTGTAAAACAGTACCAGAAGCTTCTGGAGCTGGATGATGTGGAACTGGAATTCGACAAAGAGGCGCTGGAGGCGATTGCTGAGACTTCCCTGAAGCGTAAGACAGGAGCCAGAGGACTCCGTGCGATCATGGAAAATGTAATGATGGATATCATGTATAAAGCACCGTCTGATGAGAATCTGAAATACTGTCTTGTGACAAAAGAGGCAGTACTTGGGGAGAAAGCACCGAGTACAGAAAAGATCGAAGCAAGACCGGAAAGTGCATAAGAAAATCAGACGTATGGAAATGGGTGCTGACGGTTAAGGCCAGAAGCATCCATTTTTATTTAGCAGGAGAAAAAACTATATGAACAGAACAGAAAGTCTGCCAATGGTTGCCCTGCGGGGAATGACAATTCTGCCGGAGATGGTGGCGCATTTTGACATCAGCCGGGAACGCTCGATTGAAGCGGTTCAGGAAGCGATGGCAAGCAACCAGAAGATTTTTTTGCTGACACAGAAAGATGTGGAAGTGGAAAATCCGGGAGAAGCGGATCTCTACCGTGTGGGAACAGTTGCGACAGTAAAACAGATCATCAAACTGCCAAAGCAGATTCTGCGGGTGCTTGTATCAGCAGAAGAACGGGCGGTTTTAAATACAATAGAATTTGCAGATCCGTATCTTCGGGCAAATATTACGATCCCGGAAGAGAGTGATCCGGATATTGCAGGTGAGATCAACCGGGAAGCGATGATGCGGGGACTTCGGGATCTGTATCTGGATTATGCGGCGAGAATGCCGAAGATCACAAAAGATATGGTAAACCAGATCAAAGAGATCACGGAATTGAAAAAGATGGTGAATCAGGTGGCAGCGAATATGCCTCTGGATTACCGGGAATTGCAGGAAATCCTGGAAGAACTTGATTTTGACAGACGTTATGAGCTTATTTCCTTTAAGTTGGTCAATGAGATGCAGATCATGAACATCCGCGATGAGATCCAGATGAAGGTGAAAGAGCGTGTGGATAAGCATCAGAGAGAATATATTCTGCGCGAACAGTTGAAGCTGATCCGAGAAGAGCTTGGTGAGGATACTACAATTTCCGATGCGGAGGAATTTGCACAGAAGACAGAAGCGCTGGATGCACCGGATGAGGTAAAAGAAAAGCTGAAAAAAGAGATCAGCAGATTTAAAAATTCCATGCAGAGTCCGGCAGAAGCGGGCGTGATCCGTACATATATTGAAACCATGCTGGAAATGCCATGGAATAAGCGGGCTGAGGATTTTACAGACATTGCATATGCGAAAGAGCTTCTGGAAGCAGAACATTACGGACTGGAAGAGGTTAAAGAACGTGTGCTGGAGTTTCTGGCAGTACGTGCTCTTACGAAAAAGGGTGACAGCCCGATCCTGTGTCTGGTAGGTCCTCCGGGAACTGGAAAGACATCCATTGCAAGATCACTTGCAAAAGCACTGAAAAAACCGTATGTGAGAATTTCTCTTGGCGGTGTCCGTGATGAGGCTGAAATCCGTGGACACAGAAAAACTTATGTTGGTGCAATGCCGGGACGGATCGCAAACGGTATTAAGAGCGCCGGGGTAAAGAACCCGCTGCTCCTTCTGGATGAGATTGATAAAGTCAGCACAGACTATAAGGGAGATACTTTTTCTGCGCTTCTGGAGGTGTTGGACAGTGAACAGAACAACCGTTTCCGTGATCATTATCTGGAAGTTCCGATCGATCTGTCTGAGGCGACATTTGTGACGACGGCTAACTCGCTGCAGACAATCCCCCGGCCACTTCTTGACCGTATGGAAGTAATTGAGGTCAGCAGTTATACGGAGAATGAAAAGCTGCATATTGCGACAGAACATCTGATTCCAAAGCAGTTGGAAAGACATGGACTAACAAAAGAACAGCTTACGATCAGCAAGGGTGTGATCTGGAAAATTGCGCAGAACTACACTAAGGAAGCCGGTGTGCGTCAGATGGAGCGTGAAATCGGTAATATCTGCAGGAAAGCTGCCAGAGAGATCTATGAACATGATAAAAAGAGAGTTCAGGTAACAGAGCGGAATATTGAAAAGTATCTTGGAAAAGAAAAGTACACCTATCAGATGGCAAATGCCGAGGATGAGGTGGGAATCGTCCGTGGCCTGGCATGGACCAGTGTAGGAGGAGATACCTTGCAGATTGAAGTGAATGTAATGCCAGGAAAGGGTGAGATCATTCTGACGGGACAGCTTGGCGATGTGATGAAAGAATCTGCGCAGGCAGGAATCAGTTATATCCGGTCAATCAGCAGTAAATATAAGGTCGCTGAAGATTTCTTTGAAAAACATGATATCCATATCCATATTCCGGAAGGGGCAGTTCCGAAAGATGGACCTTCAGCCGGCATTACGATGGCGACTGCGATGCTCTCTGCAATTACAGACAAGAAAGTGCGTGCCGATCTTGCCATGACGGGTGAGATTACGCTGCGGGGAAGAGTACTTCCGATCGGAGGATTGAAAGAGAAGCTCCTGGCGGCAAAGAATGCCGGAATCAGGACGGTACTTGTACCGAGGGAGAACAAAAAAGATGTGGATGAACTTTCTTCTGAGATTACAAAGGGACTGGAGATTATTCCGGTATCGCAGATGGAAGAGGTTCTGAAAATCGCGCTTATGCGCACACGGAGGAAAAAAGATGGTAATTAAGAATGTAAATCTGGAAACAGTCTGTGGAATTACAAGTAAATTGCCGGATCATACCTTGCCGGAGATCGCATTTGCCGGAAAATCCAATGTCGGCAAATCCTCTCTGATCAATGCACTGATGAACCGGAAGGCGCTTGCCAGAACTTCGGCAAAACCTGGAAAAACACAGACCATCAACTTTTACAATATCAACGAAGAAATGTATCTGGTGGACCTTCCGGGATACGGTTATGCAAAGGTTTCCGAGCAGGAGAAGGCACAGTGGGGAAAGCTGATCGAGCGTTATCTTCATGGCTCTAAACAGCTGCGAGCTGTCTTCCTTCTGATCGATATCCGTCATGATCCATCTGCGAATGATAAGATGATGTATGACTGGATCGTGGATCAGGGATTCAATCCGATCATTATCGCGACAAAGCTTGATAAGCTGAAGAGAAGCCAGGTACAGAAGCAGGTAAAGGCAATTAAGACCGGACTGAAGCTGCTTCCGGGAACTGTTGTGATTCCTTTCTCGGCAGAGACAAAGCAGGGACGGGATGAGATCTGGAATCTTGTAGACACAGAATTCCTGGGAAAAGGAACGGAGGAATAACCTTGAAAAATCCACTGCATTATCAGTTTTCGGATTATGATTGTGGACCGACGTTCATGCAGAATGCGAGCAGCTTCCTCAGTGCATCCAAACAAGATGTATGGCGATTCGGGCGCTGATACCTCAAGTGGGTTGCATCAACTAAGATACGGGGAGAAAAAGTTCACCCCCACAAATTCCGCTTGGGCGGGATTTGTGGGGGTCGCTTTTTCTAGTTGGTTGGCAAGAAAAGCAAGTGGGATACCAATTTTTAGAATGTGGATATCATTTTAGATTTCTTGCCAGATTATATAAATTTTTAGATTACATCAGTTTTCTAAACAGATCTTTGAGGTCTTCTACAGAAGCATCTTTCGGGTTTCCCGGAGCGCAGGCATCGGCGTGGGCAGATTCTGCGAGGAACTGGAGATCTTCTTCTTTGAGGGCTTCGAGTTTGGATGGGATTCCTACGTCTTCAGAGAGTTTGCGGACTGCATCTACAGCTGCTTTTCTGTATTCTTCCTGAGACATATTATCTACGCCTTCAACTCCCATTGCGCGGGCGATTTCACGGTATTTTTCTCCTGTGCAGTCTGCGTTGTATTCCATTACGATCGGAAGCATCATTGCGCATGCAACACCGTGTGGTGTGTCATAGACTGCTCCAAGGGTATGAGCCATTGAGTGAGCAATTCCAAGACCTACGTTTGAGAAGCCCATTCCGGCAATGTACTGTCCAAGAGCCATTCCTTCTCTTCCTTCTTTGGTGTTTTCAACAGCACCGCGGAGAGATTTGGAGATAATCTCGATTGCTTTTAAGTGGAACATATCTGTCATTTCCCATGCGGCTTTTGTGGTGTAGCCTTCGATCGCATGAGTTAATGCATCCATACCGGTTGAAGCGGTCAGTCCTTTTGGCATAGAGGACATCATTTCCGGGTCTACAACAGCGATGATCGGCATATCATGTGGGTCTACACAGACGAATTTACGTTTCTTTTCTACATCTGTTACTACATAGTTGATCGTAACTTCTGCTGCAGTACCGGCTGTTGTCGGAACGGCGATGATCGGAACGCAAGGTTTCTTTGTCGGAGCTACACCTTCCAGGCTTCTTACATCTTCAAATTCCGGGTTTGCGATGATGATACCGATTGCTTTGGAAGTATCCATAGAAGAACCACCACCGATTGCAACGATGTAATCTGCATCAGCTTTCTTGAATGCTTCTACTCCGTGCTGTACATTTTCGATTGTTGGGTTTGCTTTGATATCAGAATAAATCTCATAAGCAAGTCCATTTTCATCAAGAATATCTGTTACTTTCTTTGTAACTCCGAATTTGATCAGATCAGGGTCAGAACATACAAAAGCTTTCTTAAATGCTCTTGCTTTTGCTTCTGTAGCGATCTCTTTGATTGCGCCTGCTCCATGATAAGATGTTTCATTTAACATAATTCTGTTTGCCATGATTTTCGATCTCCTTTTTTAAAAACAGATTTTCGGGAAATTCATTCCCATTACTTTATGTTTTTATTTTAACAATCAGAAATAGAAAAGAAAAGTTACAAATAGTTAAAAATGTAACATTTCAGGCATTTTCTTTGTGAAAAAGTATTGAAATTTATAAAGAACCTATTAAATTATTGTGAAACAAGTACAGAAAATGGGCTGGAATACTAGACGAAATGATGAGAAAGTTGTAGAATCTAAATATCATATATGTGATGACTCTCATCTCCACAGGTGATGCGAGACAGAACAATTACGGAAGGAGACAGGCATTATGGAAAAATTAACAGACAACTTAAAGAAGGTAATACTGGCTGGAATCGGAGCGGTTGCTACAACTGCAGAGAAGTCAAAGGACGTTCTTGATGATATGGTAAAAAAAGGCGAACTTACAGTGGAGCAGGGCAAGGTTCTGAATGAGGAACTCAAGCATAATCTGAAGCAGACAGTAAAGAACAATGTGAATGTGAAAGTCAAAGTCACTACCCCGGAAGAGTTGAGCGAACTTCTCGACAAGATGACACCGGAGCAGTTAGAAGCACTGAAGGCTCAGATCAAGGCGAAAGAGTCAACTGTAGATTCGGAAGCAGAAGAGGTGGATGCAGAAAATACAGTGGAAGATGCAGAAGTAGTTGAGGAAGATACAAAAGAAGAGTAAAAATATCAGAGAAGCTGCCGAAAAGCGGCTTTTCTGCTTTCTCAAGAAAGAAAAAAGTGACTATTATTTTAGGTCTATCAGCAAGGAATACAGGAAAAAAGAGAAATATGTCACTGAGACAGCGGGAGAATACAGATATGAGTGAGAAAGAAAAGGGAACGAATAATTCAAGATTTAGAGAGATTATTTCTGTACTTCGAAAACATAATATCACACATGGCATCAGTCCGAAGAAACTTCGTTTGATCATGGAGGATCTTGGTCCGACTTTTGTGAAGATCGGACAGATCATGGCACTTCATTCGGACATTCTTCCGAAGGCATATTGTGATGAATTGATGGAATTATGCACGGATGCAAGACCGATGCCTTTCGAGGAGGCAGTGTCTGTAATTGATGAGTCTTATGGGCGTTCCTGGAAGAAGGTATTTGCATCGATTGAAGAGACGCCAATCGGTTCTGCATCAATTGCGCAGGTACATAGAGCAGTCTTAAAGTCAGGAGAAGAGGTTGTCGTTAAGATCCAGAGAAAAGGCATTTATGAGATGATGGCGCGGGACATTGAGTTTATCCGTAAAGCAATCAAGCTGATGCCGCCGATCAGTCTAAAAGGAATGGCTGATTTTGATCTTGTGCTTGACGAACTCTGGTCTGTGACAAGAGATGAGATGAATTTCCTGACCGAAGCATCGAATATCGAAGAATTTGCCAGAAGAAATAAAGATGTCAATTTCGTCCAGACACCGGTTCTGTATCAACAATATACAACCGTACATGTGCTGGTGATGGAATATATTGATGGTTGCGGTATTGATGAGAAGGATAAGCTGCTCGAAGATGGCTATGACCTGAAAGAAATTGGAAGCAAACTTGTAGATAACTATATCAAACAAGTAATGGATGATGGGTTCTTCCACGCTGATCCGCATTCCGGAAATGTAAAGATCCGTGATGGAAAGATTGTCTGGATTGATATGGGTATGATGGGACGACTGACAGAGCATGACCGTGAGATGATCACGCTTGCGATCGAAGGCGTTGCACTGAATGATGTTGGTCTGATCTTAAAGGCGGTTCTCGGACTGGGCGAATTCAAAGAACGACCGGAGCAGAGAAAACTTTACGAAGACATTGAAGGATTGCTTTTGAAATACGGAAGTACCGATATGGGCAAGATTAATGTGGCAGAGGTCATGACGGATCTGATGGAAGTCATGAAAGAAAATAAGATCATGATGCCACATGGACTGACGATGCTTGCCAGAGGACTTACGCATATGGAAGGTGTACTTTCCAATATCGCACCGGATATCAATATGGTGGAGATTGCCAGAGCAAGACTTGCTGCGGATTTTCTTCACAATTTTAACTTTAAGAAGGAATTGAAGAACACAGGAAGAAGCCTTTTGAAATCTGTGCGGAAGATGATTGACCTTCCATCCATGACAACGGACTTAATGGATGAATTCATGAAGGGGCAGTCAAAAGTAAACCTGGATCTGCGTGTGTCAAAGGATTTGGCATTTCTTTTAAGACGACTTGTAAGGAATATTGTTATGGGTCTGTGGGTCATGGCACTTCTGATCAGTTCAAGTATTATCTGTACAACGGATATGACACCGAAGTTTATGGGAATCCCGGCACTTGGTGCGTTCGGATATCTGATGGCAGTGGTGATTATGATCTATGTATTTGTGAAACATATTTTCTCGAGGAAGTAAAAAAAGAATATAAAGCAAAGGAAAAGAGAGATGAAATTTTCGTCTCTCTTTTTCATATATTAGGAAAGTCCTTTCTTAATATATAAAAAACGCTCCGCTCAGGATGCGCACTGCGGCGTACAAGGTAGGTGTCGCAAGCGACCTACGTTTCCACTTCGGTCCTTGCTAAACAAGCGCCACTGGCGCTTAGCAACGCCGCAGGCGCAAGAATGTGCCGAGGCACATTCTTTGTTCATGAGAAAAATATATAAGTTTAAAACAGATAAATGAGAAAAGTTCTCAAATAATAAAAATCCAATTGACTGGATAATAGACATCCTGTATACTTACGGAGTTAGTTTAACTAACATGAGTTAGAAAAATATAACCGGGAGCGATTACATGAAATTAAAAAATATAAAATGTTTACTTGCAGTCTGTCTTTGTGCATCGGCCCTGTTGGTCGGATGCGGACAGAAGACAGCAGATAAATCCGAAATATCGTCAGAAAGTGCACAGAACCAGTCGGATGATATTCAAGAAGCATCCAGAGATGTTTTTGCAATGGATACCTATATGACAGTGACTGCGTATGGAAAAAATGCAGAAGCAGCCGTTGATGCAGCACAGGCAGAGATTGAGCGTCTGGACGCACTTTTATCGACAGGAGATGCAGACAGCGAGATCGCAAAACTGAACGCAGATGGAAGTGCAGAGCTTTCCGAAGATGCAGGCTATTTGACGGAACGCGCATTGGAACTTTATCAGGAGACAGAGGGGGCGTTTGATATTGCGATTTATCCGGTGATGGAAGCATGGGGATTCCCAACACAGAACTTCCAGGTTCCGTCACAGGAGATATTGGATCAGCTTCTTCCACTCACTGATGCGGGAAACATTTCTTATGACAAAGAAACGAGAAAGATATCTTTCGGCGTAGAAGGAATGAAAATCGATCTCGGAGGAATTGCAAAAGGATATACCTCATCCAGAATTATGGACATTTACAAAGACAATGGAATCACAAGTGGATTAGTGAATCTTGGCGGAAATGTGCAGGCACTCGGAACAAAGACGGATGGAACGAAATGGAAGATTGCAGTTCAGAGCCCGGATGACACAGAAGATTATCTGGGAATTCTGAGTGTTCAGGACAAGGCTGTTATCACTTCGGGGGGATACGAAAGATATTTTGAACAGGATGGTGTGACGTATCATCACATCATTGACCCAAAGACCGGATACCCGGCAGAAAGCGGACTTGTCTCTGTAACAATTGTAAGTGAGGATGGAACACTGGCAGATGGACTGTCTACTTCACTTTTTATTATGGGAGAAGAGAAAGCGGCAGATTTCTGGAGAGAACATAAGGATGATTTTGATGCAATCCTTATGAGTGATGATGGGACGCTATATGTAACGGAAGGGTTGGAAAATGATTTTTCAACGGAGAGAACAGTTGAAATCATCCGATAGAAAGTATAAGACAAAAGCAGAGATGAGAGGACAAAAATGGATTTAAAAGAGACAGGAAAGAGGCTGAAACCATTTGCACCGGTACTTTCGGTAGCAGTTGTGGCATCCTGTGTAGCAGGCTCCCTGAGTGGATATCAGCCACCGGTTTATGCGGCGCAGGAGCAGTCAGAAACCGTGAAGAATGAAACGGAAAAAGCAGAGAAACAGCAGACACAGGTGGCGAAAGGATCTTTTGATCTGACGGATGGTATTTATAAGGGAAACGGAACAGGTTATGCAGGAGAGATCACGGTTGCGGTTCAGATTAAAGACAAACAGATCGTTGCAATCGATATTCTGAGTTCTTCGGATGATGCGGCATTTTTCAAACGTGCACAGGCGGTGATCGACAAGATCATTGAGGGACAGACGCTGGATGTGGATACTGTATCTGGTGCAACCTACAGTTCCAGGGGAATCATCAGTGCGGTGAAGAATGCACTGACAGGAGAAAAAGACAGCGGAACAACAGGACAGTCACAGTCTGGTGGCGGCGCGGCAGCAGGAAGTTCTACTTCTGTCGCAGCAGTGGAAGACCCGGCAGCATATAAGGACGGAACTTATTACGGAACAGGGACTGGGTTTGGTGGAACACTGAAAGTAAAGGTTGAGATCAGTGGCGGAAAGATTACAGACATCCAGATTATGGAGAATCAAGATGGAAGCGAATACATTTCCAAAGCCTCTGCACTGATCAATGCGATCATCAGCAGTCAGAGCACCAATGTAGATACCGTGTCTGGAGCAACGTACAGTTCGGTTGGAATCATCCAGGCAGTAAGAGATGCATTAAGTCAGGCGGCAGTGAGTGGAAATGGAGCAACTTCGGATTCATCTGAAACGAATGGCTCGAACAGTTCTTCCAGTCAGAATCAGAGTACATCCACAACCGGAACAGTTCCATACAAAGAAGGAATCTATTATGGAACAGCGGAAGGATACAGTGGAGATGTATCGGTAGCTGTGGTGATCCAGGAGCATACGATCAAAGCAATTTTAGTCACAAAGACATCAGATGATGAAGCATTTTTCAACCGCGCAATGGATGTAGTGAAAAATGTGCTTAAAAATCAGAATACAGATGTAGATACTGTATCTGGTGCAACTTACAGTTCTAAGGGACTTCTCGGAGCAATAAAGAATGCTTTGAAACAGGCGGAGAAAGTAACGAATGGAGAATCCATTGAAGAGAAAGCAGATACAACGGAACTGGAAAATGCAGTCAAGTCAGCAGAAGCACTTGTGATGGAGGAGTATACGCAGAGTAGCTGGGCGGTTCTGAGTCTCCGACTGAATGATGCAAAAGAGCTGTTGGAAACAGCTGCGAATGAAACAGTGGAACAGCAGGCTGTTGACAAAGCGGTGGAGAATCTGAACCTTGCAGTTGCACAGCTTGAGAAAAAGAAGTCAGATCAAGAGGAAGAAGTGAAGACAAAATACATCGATGGAACTTATGAGGTGAGTGTACCGTGTAAACCGGATGAGGATGAAGATTTTACAGAGTATCAGCTTTCTATGAAGGTGACAATACGAAATGACAAAATTGTATCCATTACTGACGTGTCAGGAGATGGGGATGCAGCGAATGACAGCTATATCAAGAAGGCGGCAAATGGAACTTCAAGCAAAAAAGGTGTCGTTTCCCAGATTATTACCAAAGGAATGCCGGAAGAAATCGATACGGTATCCAGAGCAACCTGTTCTTCGAATGCGATTATTGATGGATGCAAAAAAGCACTGGAAATGGCTTTGAGACCAGAAGAGACGGAGGCACAGTAGGATGAAAGAGTTTATCGTAAGACTGTTTAGTCTGCTGGCAATCGTCGGTGTCCTTTTCGGATATAACGAAGTGTTGGATGTCCGTGCGAAGGATGAGGAAATCGCAAAACTGAATGCACAGTTGGAGGTACAGTCATCTGGTGCCGGCAGTGATTCTGAGTCAGGGAGTGATTCAGGAGATGGAGCAGGATACAAGGATGGAACCTATACCGGAGAAGCGGATGGATTTGGCGGAACGGTTGCGGTAGAAGTTACTGTAAAAGATGGAAAGATCGAAGCGGTAGAAGTGACTTCCGCCGAGAAGGAAGACAGTGCATATCTTGCAATGGCGGAAGATATCATTCCAAAGATCATAGAGGCGCAGAGTGCAGAAGTTGATACGATCAGCGGAGCAACGTTCAGTTCGACAGGAATTAAAAATGCAGCAGAACAGGCATTAAAACAGGCGGTAGAGTAGCGTGAAAAAGTTGGATATACATAATTTAAAAGCAAAAGAAATTAAAAAATTACATACTTGGCTACGTGCCTTGATTCAGATTCTCTATTTTCTGTTTCTGCCATCTGTGTATACAACAGCATTTGCCGGTGTAAAATATATTTTCACACAGATAGGAGCAGGTGAGGCGATCGGGATGACCCCTTTTGTGACGGTGCTTATAGTTCTCTGCGCGTATACGATTCTTTTCGGAAGATTCTTCTGTGGATTCGCATGTGCATTCGGAAGTCTTGGAGATGGAATTCATGCATTTTATCTTTGGTGCTTTAAGAAGAGAAAGAAAAAGCCGGTGCTACTTTCAGAAAAGATCACAGAGAAGTTAAGCTATTTGAAATATCTGGTGTTGACCGTAATCGCAGTACTTTGTTTTGCGGGAGTATACGGAAAGGCAAAAGGGACAAGCCCGTGGGATGTTTTTTCTATGCTGCATGCAGGAAATCTTCACTTGCAGGGATATTTGCCTGGAGTGATATTACTACTTCTTATTATTGTGGGGATGTGTCTGGAAGAAAGATTTTTCTGTCGGAATCTGTGTCCAATGGGTGCGGTATTCTCATTACTTCCGGTGCTTCCGTTCTTTGCATTGCACCGCGACAGAGAAAATTGTATCAAAGGCTGCAGCGGATGCACGAAGAAATGTCCATCCGGGATCGGACTCCCGGAAGACGGATCGATCAAAGTCGAGGGAGATTGTTTCCAATGCCAGAAATGTATTGATACCTGTCCAAAGAAGCATATCCATACAGGAATCAAAGGTCTGAAGGGAAATGAATTCTGGTTTACGATTCTTCGGGCAATTTTGTTACTTGTAATTATGATCTGGGCAGGAGTGTAATAGATGAAGAAAAAAGATCTGTTTTTAGGAGGCGGAATCCTCTTTGCGGCATGTGTACTGTTTCTTGTGATGAACCTGATGCAGTATGTACAGGCAAAGGAAAGCGGGCAAAAAGAAATTCAGGAAAAACAGGTTGTGATCAAGGTGGCTGGAGAAGTTTACGGAAGATATGCTTTGGATGAAGACCAGGTGATCGAAGTGCAGGATGGAGACTTTTACAACCGTGTCCGGATCAAGGATGGAAAAGCGTATATGGAAGAGGCTGACTGTCCGGATGGATATTGCGAAGAGCAGGGAAAGATCAATAACCGGACACAGACAATTGTCTGCCTGCCTCACAAACTGGTTGTGGAAATAGAAGAGGTTGAGAATTCTGATGATTCTCAAAATGAAAAGGAAGATCTACCGGATACAATTTCTAAATAAATCAATTGTTCGACTGTAAAGGAGAATGTATGAATAGAAATAAAAAACTTGCGAACATGGCAATGCTTGTTGCGCTGGCAATGATTTTTAGTTATGTGGAAAGCCTGATCCCAATTAATTTTGGAGTGCCGGGGATGAAGCTTGGAGTGGCTAATCTGGTCACTGTAACAGGTCTTTATTTTCTGGAAATTCCGGAAGTACTGGCGGTATCTGTACTGCGTGTGCTTCTGACAGGATTTCTTTTTGGAAATGGAATGTCGATTATTTACAGTCTGGCAGGGGCGGTTGTCAGCCTTCTTGCCATGGTACTTGTAAAGAAGATGGATGGAAATTCCATTGTAGGAGTCAGTATCACTGGCGGCGTCTTTCATAACATAGGACAGATTCTTGTTGCGATGGCAGTGGTGGAGAATCTGAAACTGATTTATTATCTGCCGGTTCTTCTTGTGGCAGGAACAGTGACAGGGTTCGTGATTGGAATTGTCGCAGAAAAGATTTTACCGGTTGTGAAGAAAGAAGCTGTAAGGACAGTATAGATATATACTTTTTGATTACGGGTTAGCAAAAACTAACTTGATAATATATTCCATGCGGAAGCAGGAAAGCAGAACTGCGACAGGCAGGATCTGTATGTAACTATTTTAGTTAAAAAGGAGGTTTCTATGAAAAACAAAGAAATGAAAGTAAAGGCAATGTCCATGGCAGTGGCAATGTCTATGGTAGTAGGACTTTGCCCGTCAACGATCTTTGCGGCAACAGGAAGTCAGACTGCAAAGGATGGAACTTATACAAAGACGGCTCATGTAACCAGAACAGAAGATGACAGTGACGATGAGTGGGAAGAATATGATGTAGAAGTAAGCTTGAAAGTAGAGGATGGAAAATTCTCTGAGATCACAGTTACACCGAAAGAAGGATATGACGAAGGAAATGCATCCTACTTTAATAAAGCATATTCCAAATCAAAAGGATTTAAAACAAAACTTGAAGGCCAGGCCGCTACAGAAGATACAATTAACAGCTGGGATACAGTATCCGGTGCAACACGTACTTCTGATGCGATTAAAAAAGCTGCACTTGAAGCAATCCAGTCAGCTCCGGTAGCAGGGGAGACAGTTACCATTGACACAGCAAAGCTGGAGTCAGCAATCGCAGCGGCTGAGAAACTGACAGAATCTGATTACACAGCAGACAGCTGGAGTGTAATGCAGACAAAATTAACTGCAGCGAAGGCCGCTCTGAAAGCAAAAGAATCCCAGAGTGCAGTGGACACAGCGGCAGATGAGTTAAATACAGCAGTGAAGGCATTGAAAAAGGCAGAAGTTGCGAAAGAAACTTATGTGTTGATGAATATCCCATATTCTGAATTTTATGCAGCTGATCAGGTAGCAGGAGCAGACAGTGTATCCTCCGCTACAAAAGCGAAAACAAGATCAACACTTGTAGCTGGATCTTATCATGTAAACAGTGATGGAACAGATATTACAGGTATTACATATCCGGTTAAGATTAGTGATGCATCTGTACTGAAAAACTATACACAGATCACAGATGACAGCAAGCTTTCTATTACAGTGAATATGAAAGGAAAAGAGACAACAACAGAATATAATGGAAAAGCTGCGTTATTCGAGAGCGCAAGCTATTCTTACTATATTTTAAGTGAGACTCCTTCCTATTATAAGGAAGCAACAGTAAATGCAGATGGTTCACTCAGCTTTAGTGAAGTGAAAGGTGCAACTGCACAGAAGTTGAGTGATGCATCAATTGATTTCACAACAGACACAAAGTATGGAGATTATGAATTAGATGTAAATGGACTCCCAGATACAGTTAATACAGTATATGGAGTTGTGATCAGCACAAAAGAAGGAGACAACTACGGACTTCGTCATCTTGAAAATATCTGGAAAAAGACAAAACTGGCATGGAGTACAGGATTTGTGACAACATCTCATGGAAACACACTGGACTCAAAAGATTATGAAAAGATGATGGGGCAGACAATCAATAAAATCACATATTACACAGATAATGGAATCTATGAGATTGATGCAGATCAGTATGTGCCGGTTAAATTCAATGGGAATGTCGCAGCAGAGAATGCAGATGTTGAAAGTGGAAAAGTAAATGTAACTGTAGAAGGACTTCCTGGTGATTATCAGGCAGAATATACAGTTGAAGGTCTTGAGGATGTTCAGGTAAAAGACGGAGTACTTACCTATAAGACAAAAGGCGCTGAGATAGGCAAATATACTCTGAAAGTATCTGATAAATCTGGAAAATATGCGGATCTTACGACAGATTTTGAATTGACAACAGAAGCTGTACCGGTTGTATTTAACAGTGAAAGTGCAGCACTTGTAGCAGCAGAAGGATATGCAGCAGAGGATGTAACTTCTTATGTAAAGAATATCGAATCTGTAACAGTTGACGGAACAGAGTATGCGGCAACAGGAAAACGTGCAGTGAAGATCATCAAAGAAGATGGAACAATTGATACAACTGCAGCTCCGTTTAAGAATGCAGAAAATGGACATGTATTTAAGATCTCAGTAAAGGCAACAGGCTATGCAAAGGATTACGAATTCACTTATACTTTATCACAGGAGAGTGAAACAATCACAACAACAGAGCTTGAGGCAGCTATTGCAAAAGCAGAAGCCCTGAAAGAAGCTGAATACACAGCGGAAAGCTGGGCATCTATGCAGATGGAACTTCAGGAAGCAAAAGATGAATTGAAAAATCCAAAAACTCAGGCAACTGTAGACGAGGCAGTAAGCCACCTCAACGCAGCTGTTGAAGCACTTGTTAAGATAGAAGAGCCGGCAGCAGTTGATACTTCTTCCCTTGAGAAAGTAATCAGTGATGCGGCAGCTCTGAAAGAAGCTGATTACACAGTTGACAGCTGGAAGGCATTGCAGAGTGCACTGACAGACGCTAAGAGCGCATTAAATGCAAAAGAAAGCCAGGAAAAAGTTGATAAAGCAACAGATGCGTTAAATGCAGAAATCAAAGCACTTGTAAAGAATGGAAACCAGGCGGGAAGTCAGAATGAAAGTGCAACTCCGACTGTTACAAAGAAGGCAGGAACAACTACGGATGGATCAGCTTCCAAAGGAACAAGTGGATCAAAAGCCGCAAAGACAGGTGATCCGGCAAATGTTCTTGGCTTATTAGGACTTGCATTCTCCTCACTCGGAGCAGGAGTTGGCGGATTTGCATGGAAGAGAAAAAGAAAATAAAGACAAGAAAATTGAGAAAAATTTTCAACAATTTCGCGAAAAAGATTAAAATAGTGCATTGACACTATCGCTTTAAAGTGATAAACTCCTAGCAAATGGAATAACGCTTTAAACCGATGAAGCGGAGATCAAAGTAATTATGCGCGCACAGAGAGTCCGGGAAGCTGAGAGCCGGATCGAGATGCAGGTTGCCAAATGGACCGCTGAGGGCACAGTCAAAGGATTTGAGAATCCGAGTACTCTGTGACGTGAAGGCATACGTCAGTTGCCGGAGATATGTTAGTATCTTACAGAGCGCATGGGAGTGTACCCGTGAATCAAGGTGGCACCGCGGAAAAGATTTAGATTTACCGTCCTTGACAGAATAGGAATATTCTGTCAGGGACTTTTTTTCTACCATAAACATATATTTCCTATCGGGATAAAAGAGAAATTCATTTTGCAGCATAACTTCAAGGAGGAATACACATGGACAAGACATTAGAACAAATCAGATCCTATGCTGAACAAGGCAGATACAAGCGAGTTCCGATCAGCAAAGAGCTGTATGCAGATGCATTTACGCCGATCAGTGTGATGCGGACGCTGCGGGCGGCAAGCAAGCATTGCTATCTGCTGGAAAGTGCGGAGGACAGACAGCCGTGGGGAAGATATTCCTTCCTTGGATATGCACCAACGATGGAGATCACTTGTACCGATGGGCGTGTGATCATCAGCGAAGGGCATGAAGATGAGGATAAGACCATCCGGGAAGTTTTAACCGACCATCCGGGAAAGGTTCTAAGAGAAATTCTCGAAGCATATAAAAGTCCGGTTGTTCCGGGACTTCCGCCATTTACAGGAGGGCTTGTTGGATATTTTTCTTATGACTACATCAAATATGCAGAACCGACATTGAAGCCGGTTCTGGAAGAGAAGAATGAGACTTCAGGAAAGACAGCAGCAAAAACGGCAGTAAGAGATTTCCGGGATGCAGACTTGATGTTATTTGACCGTGTCATCGTATTTGACAATTACAGACAGAAGCTGATCCTGATTACAGGCGTGAAGCTGGAAGGTGATCTGGAAGAAAATTATACGAACGCGAAGCAGGAATTAGAAGAGATGGAACGATTGATCCGAAGTGGGGCGCAGGCAGATTTCCGACCACTTGTTTTAGAAGAAGAGTTCCATCCGGGAGTGGATAAAGAAGATTATTGCAAGATGGTTGAGAAAGCTAAGGAATACATTTATGAAGGTGATATTTTCCAGGTCGTGTTATCCAATCCGCTGACAGCGAAGGCGAAAGGAAGTCTTTTTGATACCTACCGGGTGCTTCGAACCTCGAATCCATCTCCGTATATGTTCTACTTTTCAAGTGATGATATTGAAGTGGCAGGGGCTTCACCGGAAACGCTGGCGAAGTTAGAAAACGGACAGGTGTGCACTTTTCCTCTTGCCGGTACAAGGAAGCGGGGAGTGACCGAAGAGGAAGATCAGGAATTGGAGAAAGAGCTACTTGTAGACGAGAAAGAGCTTGCAGAGCACAACATGCTTGTAGATCTTGGGCGAAATGATGTCGGCAAGATCAGTCAGCCGGGAACAGTTAAAGTTGATAAATATATGGAAATCCAGAGATATTCCCATGTAATGCATATTGGTTCCACAGTAACAGGCAAGATTCGGGAAGACAAAGATGCGCTGGACGTAGTCGATGCGATTCTCCCGGCAGGAACGCTTTCCGGAGCACCGAAGATCCGCGCATGTGAGATTATCGCAGAACTTGAACAGGAGAAGAGAGGTATCTACGGAGGAGCAGTCGGCTATCTCGATTTTGCAGGAAATGTAGATACATGCATTTCCATCCGTCTTGCTTATAAGAAAAATGGATACATTCGTGTACAGTCAGGAGCCGGAATCGTAGCAGACAGTATCCCGGAAAATGAATTCCAGGAGTGTTTAAATAAGGCAGGGGCAGTACTTCAGGCTGTGGAAACTGCGAAAGGAGGATTGGAATGATACTATTACTTGATAATTATGACAGCTTTACATATAACCTGTATCAGTTTATCGCAGAAGTAGAATCAAAAAGAGGTGACATGCAAAAAGATCAGATTGATTCAGAAGTGAAAGTAATACGAAATGATCAAATCACACCGGAAGAGATTCTGGAACTTGCACCGGAGGCGCTGGTAATCTCACCGGGGCCGGGAAAACCTTCTGATGCCGGAATCTGTATCGAAGCAATTCAGAAGCTGAAAGGAAAGATTCCAATGCTCGGCGTTTGTCTCGGACATCAGGCGATGGCGGAAGCATTCGGAGCAACGGTAGGACACGCCGGACAGCTGATGCATGGGAAGACTTCAAAGCTGAAAGATGTAAAGACAGACAGTGTCCTGTTTCAGAATCTGACATTTCCAATCCAGGTGGCAAGATATCATTCGCTTGCAGTAAAGGAAGAGACACTTCCGGAAGAACTGGTTGTGACAGCGCGAAGCGAGGATAACGAGATCATGGCGATGGAACACAGAGAATATCCGATCTTTGGGTTACAGTTTCATCCGGAATCCGTGATGACACCGCAGGGACTTCAGATGATAGAGAACTTTATTAACTATGCAAAAGCATTGAAGGAGAATTAAGAAATGATCAAAGAAGCAATTATAAAATTATCAAAGAAAGAAAATCTCACCTATACAGAAGCAGAAGAAGTAATGAATGAGATTATGGAAGGAAAGGCATCGGATGTTCAGAAGTCAGCATATCTGACAGCACTTTCCATGAAAGGTGAGACAATTGATGAGATCACAGCATCAGCAGCGGGAATGCGTGCACACTGCATCAAGCTTTTGCATGACATGGATGTGCTGGAAATCGTAGGAACAGGGGGAGACGGAGCAAATTCATTTAACATTTCAACAACATCCTCCCTTGTGATTGCGGCAGCAGGAATCCCGGTCGCAAAGCATGGTAACCGTGCAGCATCTTCTAAGTCCGGTGCGGCAGATGTACTTGAAGCACTTGGAGTGAAGATCGATGTCGCACCGGAGCGCAGCACACAGCTTCTCAAAGATATTCAGATCTGTTTCTTATTTGCACAGAATTATCATATTGCGATGAAATATGTCGGACCGATCCGTAAAGAACTTGGTATCCGTACCGTATTCAATATTCTTGGGCCACTGTCCAATCCGGCAGGAGCGAACATGGAACTGATGGGAGTTTATGATGAAAGCCTTGTAGAGCCACTTGCAAGAGTCATGGCGAATCTCGGAGTCGTCCGCGGAATGGTCGTTTACGGACAGGATAAGTTAGATGAGATTTCCATGTGTGCACCGACTACAGTCTGTGAGATTAAGGACGGAACATTTACAAGCTATGAGATCACACCGGAGCAGTTTGGGTATGAGAGATGCGAAAAAGGTGCACTGACAGGAGGAACACCTCAGGAAAACGCACAGATCACATTGGATATCATTTCTGGAAAAGAGCTGGGAGCAAAGAGAAATGCTGTTTGCCTGAATGCAGGAGCAGCAATCTATCTTGCAGGAAAAGCAGATTCAATCGAAGCAGGTGTAAGAAAAGCAGAACAGATCATTGACGAAGGACTTGCACTGAAGAAGCTGGAGCAGTTTAAAGAAGAAAGTAATAAATAAAAAGTCTGATCCCCGGCTATGCAGGGGAGAATGTAAGAAGCAACTTGAAAGAAAAAGAGGAACAAATAGTATGAATATACTCGAGAAAATTACCGAGCGCACGAAAGAGCGGATCGAAGAAGAAAAGAAAATAGTTCCATTAGAAGAGGTTCGAAGGCAGGCGGAAGAAAAAGGAATTAAAGATCAAATCCCAGTATTCGAACAGGCACTTCGGGCAGACGGATTATCCTTTATTTGCGAGGCAAAGAAAGCGTCACCTTCCAAAGGATTGATCGCACCGGATTTTCCATATATAGAGATCGCCAGGGACTATGAAGCAGGCGGCGCGGCAGCAATCTCCTGTCTGACAGAACCGTTTTGGTTCCGGGGCAGTGATGCGTATCTGAAAGAAATTGTGCAAAATGTATCCATTCCGGTACTCAGAAAAGATTTCACCTGTGATGAATACATGATTTATCAGGCGAAAGCAATGGGAGCCTCGGCAGTACTTCTGATCTGTTCGGTATTAGAAGATGGCAGGTTAAAAGCGTATCATCAGCTGGCAGACGAACTCGGACTATCTGCTTTGGTAGAAACACATAACGAAGAAGAAATCTTAAGAGCACAGAAGATCAGTGCAAAGATTATCGGTGTAAATAACCGGAATCTGAAAGATTTCACAGTGGATATCAAGAATAGCATTCGGCTAAGAGAAAAGGTCAGTTCGGAAACAGTTTTCGTATCTGAGAGCGGTATCCGCGGAGTGGAAGATATGAAAGCACTTTATGAAAATGGAACCGATGCGGTACTGATCGGAGAACTTCTGATGAGAAAATCTGATCGGAAAGCAGCACTGATGGAGTTGAAGCAGCAGACAGGAAGGCAGCTAGATATGAATTAGCGGAAGATATAGTATGAGACAAGAAAAAATGAACATGCCCAAGATTAAGATCTGCGGTTTGAGCCGCCCGGAAGATATTACCTATATAAATGAGGCAAAACCGGATTATTGCGGATTTATCATCGATGTGCCAAAGAGCCGGAGAAATGTATCCATTTCGAAAGTTCGTGAACTGGTTCAAAATCTTGAATCGCAGATTTGCCCGGTCGGAGTATTTGTCAATAAAGACTGCGGTGAGGTCGCACAATTATTAAATGAAGGAACCATTCAGATCGCTCAGCTTCACGGGCAGGAAGATGAGGCATATATAAAGAAGTTGAAAAGTCTGACAGACCATCCGGTGATGAAAGCATTTTCGATTCAGGAGAAAAAAGATCTTGATGCGGCGGCAGCGAGCAATGCAGATCTGATTCTTCTCGATCACGGAAAAGGCGGAACCGGCGAGACATTTGATTGGAGTCTTTTGGAAGGCTGGACAAAGCGGCCGTATTTCCTCGCAGGAGGACTGAATCCGGAGAACATACCGGAGGCAATACAGCGAATACACCCTTGGGGAATTGACCTGAGCAGTGCAGTGGAGACAGATGGAAAGAAAGATCGTGAGAAAATTCTTCAAGCTGTGAAAACTGTGAGAAATTTTGAAAGCAGTAAACATTTTTTAGAAAACAAAAGAGTATACAGGTGAATGAATAAATTTACCAAAAACAATAGAAACAAGAAAGAAGGAGAGACAATCATGACAAAAGGAAGATACGGAATCCATGGTGGACAGTACATTCCGGAGACACTGATGAATGCAGTGATCGAATTGGAAAAGGCGTACAACTACTATAAAAATGACAAAGAATTTAATGACGAACTGAATACATTATTAAATGAATATGCAGGCAGACCGTCTCTTTTATACTATGCAGCACGTATGACAGAAGATCTTGGCGGGGCGAAAATTTATCTGAAACGAGAAGATCTCAATCACACAGGTGCCCATAAGATCAACAACGTGTTAGGTCAGGTTCTCCTTGCAAAGAAGATGGGAAAGACAAGAGTGATCGCTGAGACCGGTGCAGGACAGCATGGGGTTGCAACAGCGACAGCAGCGGCTCTGATGGGAATGGAATGTGAAGTTTTCATGGGAAAAGAAGATACAGAGCGTCAGGCATTAAATGTATACAGAATGCGTCTTCTCGGAGCACAGGTACACGCGGTTACAAGTGGAACTGGTACTTTAAAGGATGCTGTTTCGGAGACGATGCGTGAGTGGACAAGAAGAATTGATGACACACATTATGTACTCGGATCCTGTATGGGACCGCATCCATTTCCGCAGATCGTGCGTGATTTTCAGGCAGTTATATCTAAAGAGATCAAGGAGCAGATCCTTGAAAAAGAAGGAAAACTTCCGGATGCAGTGCTTGCCTGTGTCGGCGGAGGATCCAATGCGATCGGTGCATTTTATAATTTCATTGAAGATGAAGGCGTGCGCCTGATCGGATGCGAGGCGGCCGGACGCGGCGTGAATACAGCAGAGACAGCTGCAACGATCGCGACCGGTAAGCTTGGAATCTTCCACGGAATGAAATCTTATTTCTGTCAGGATGAGTACGGACAGATCGCACCGGTTTACTCAATCTCAGCCGGACTGGATTATCCGGGAATCGGACCGGAGCATGCAGATCTTTATGATAAGGGAAGAGCAGAATATGTAGCAATCACTGATGATGAGGCAGTCGATGCATTTGAGTACCTTTCTAAATTAGAAGGAATCATTCCGGCGATCGAGAGTGCACATGCAGTTGCATATGCAAGAAAGCTTGCGCCGACAATGGGAAAAGACCAGATTATCGTAATTAATATTTCAGGACGCGGAGATAAGGACTGTGCAGCAATCGCACGTTACAGAGGGGAGGATCTTCATGAGTAGAATACAGGAAGCATTTAAAGGAAAGAAAGCATTTATACCATTTGTCACATGTGGTGACCCGGATCTAGAGACAACGAAACAGATTGTTTATGAGATGGAGAAAGCAGGGGCGGCGTTGATCGAGCTTGGAATCCCATTTTCCGATCCGACAGCAGAAGGACCGGTTATACAGGGAGCAAATCTGCGTGCGCTGACAGGAGGCGTGACGACAGATAAGATCTTCGATATGGTAAAAGAAATCCGTCAGAATACACAGATTCCGCTTGTTTTTATGACATATGCAAATGTTGTGTTCTCTTACGGAACAGAAAGATTTCTTGAGAAAGCGAAAAATGTCGAAATGGATGGTCTGATTCTTCCGGATGTTCCATTTGAAGAGAAAGAAGAATTTGACATCGTGTGCAAAAAGTACGGAATCGATCTGATCTCATTGATTGCACCGACTTCTCATGACCGAATCCGGATGATTGCAAAAGAAGCATCGGGATTCGTATATTGTGTTTCTTCACTTGGTGTAACAGGGACAAGATCCTCGATCACGACGGATATCGGAGCAATGGTGAAGCTTGTAAAAGAGGAAAATGATATTCCATGTGCGGTTGGATTCGGAATCTCCACTCCAGAGCAGGCGGCGAAGATGTGTCAGAGCGCAGACGGTGCGATCGTTGGAAGTGCAATCGTTAAGTTGTGTGAGAAATACGGAAAAGACTGCGTGCCGTATGTTGCAGAATATGTAAAGAGTATGGTTGAAGCTTGTAAATAAGTGAAAAGGATATGCGATTCGAAATCCGAGTATTCTTTTGATAATAATAGGAAAATACCTCTTTTGATAAGGAGTCAGATGTGGTATCATAGATATTAGATTTGTTGCTTGATCTATGATACGAATCCGAAAGGAGAATACGAATGAAGAATCGAAAACAGCCTTTATTCAAAAGCTTTGGCTATGCCTTTGAAGGAATCTGGACAGGGATTTCAAAAGAGAGGAATATGAAGATTCATTGCCTTGCAGTGATTCTTGTAACAGCAGTTGGAACATTTGTAGGATTAACACCGATGGAATGGTGTATCTGTCTTCTCCTTTTTGGAATGGTGATCTCACTGGAACTTGTGAATACGGCAGTGGAAGCTGTTGTCGATCTTGTGACAGAGGAGAGAAAGCCACTTGCTAAGATCGCGAAGGATACGGCAGCTGGTGCAGTGCTTTTTACGGCAATCATGGCTGTGATCATAGGGTGTATCATATTTATACCTCATTTTATGGGAGTTTGAGGTGTTCGAGGATTGCGGGAATTGCATAGCAATGGAGCAATCCGGTTACATCAGTGAGTGGCAAAATTTACTTTTGACACTCACATTAATATAAAGAAAAGCAACCAGAAAGGAAAACAAAGAGATGGATGAGAATAAAGTAATTGTCAGTACAGAGATGAAGCAGGTATTGGTGAATCTGCGAAATCTCGAAGAGATTTATGTGATCATGTCAGGTGTGACGAAGATGCCGTTTGTCCTCTGTGATGAAGAGACATTTGATGACGAGGTTCTGGTTTATTATCAGGAAGAGTCTGCAAAGGAAAAGGCAAAGACGCTTGCAGAAGATCGTTATCATGTAGGAATTGCCAAGATTGAAAAGAATGCCAGACTTGGATTTTTTACAAACCTGTATACAATGGGCGTGAATGCACTGGCAGTGAATGTTGGTACAGAGGAGGAGATCAGGGTTCAGCTGGAACAGCTTGTAGTTCGTAAGAATAAGGAAGAACTGCCTGACGGAAAGAAACTGATCGAGAATCCGGAGCTTCATCTGACAGCAATGTATCTGATGCAGGAGATGCACCGCAATATCGGACCGGAGATGCCGGAGAATGTGAAGGAACTTCAGGAAGAGATGATGGCGCATTATAAGAAAGGAACCTTTATCGTAGGAGTTCAGGAAGATAATCAGGTTCCACTTCTGAGACAGCCGGACGGAAGTCTGTATCAGCCGATCTTTACAGATATGATAGAATTTACCAGATTTGCACAGGGCAAGAAGATGAAGACAGCAGCAATCCCGGCGGATAAGATTCCGGAGATACTGATTCCGGATGCAAAGGGAGTTGCAATCAATCCATTTGGTGTGAATGTACGTCTGGATATTACAAAAGCAAATAAGCAAAAGCCAGAAGCGTAAAATGAAGAGAAGTTAATTTGAATCAAAAGAAAAACTTTAATTTACTAAAATAATCACTAAGTAACATATTCAACAAATAAACAGGATAAATATTGTTGAATATTACAGATTGACTGTTGGAAGTGAGTATGGTTATACTATACGTGGTTAAAAGAGAAAAGCGCACGATAGAGTGTTACTGGTAAAGCAGGCATAAACTATCCTTAATAAGTTCACCAGATAAGGTGGATTTCGTTATTGAGGATTAGTTTATGCTTTTTTTGTTGCGCTAACTCTATGAGAAATTTTATACGAGGAGGATTACAGATGAAAGACAAGATTTTTGGAGTATTGCAGAGAATCGGAAGAAGTTTTATGCTTCCAATCGCAATTCTTCCGGTAGCAGGACTTCTGCTTGGAGTAGGAAGTTCATTTACAAATGCAACGATGATTGAGACATATCATCTTCAGGCAATTTTAGGCGAGGGGACAATTCTGAATTCCCTGCTCACAATTATGAGCAAAGCGGGAAGTATTATTTTTGATAACCTGCCGATCATTTTTGCTGTCGGTGTAGCAATCGGTATGGCGAAGAAAGAGAAGGAAGTTGCGGCACTTGCGGCAATGATCTCTTTCTTTGTAATGAATGCAACAATGAATGCCATGCTTCTGATCCGTGGAGATCTTCTTGCAGACGGAACACTTGGAGCCGGAGTTCTGGAAGGAACTGTGACAAGTGTCTGCGGAATCCAGACATTACAGATGGGTGTATTTGGCGGTATTATCGTTGGACTTGGAGTAGCAGCACTTCATAATAAGTTTTACAAAATCCAGCTTCCGAATGCACTGTCATTCTTCAGTGGATCAAGATTTGTTCCGATTATTTCAACATTGACTTATGTGGTTGTCGGAATCGTACTCTATTTTGTATGGCCAACCGTTCAGAATGGAATCTATGCACTCGGCGGACTTGTAACAGGAACAGGCTATATTGGAACATTGATCTTTGGTATTATTAAGAGAGCGTTGATTCCATTTGGACTTCACCATGTATTCTATCTTCCATTCTGGCAGACAGCGGTTGGAGGAACAATGGAAGTTGCGGGACAGCTGGTACAGGGCGGTCAGAACATCTTCTTTGCGCAGCTTGCAGATCCATCCACAGTACATTTCAGTGCGGATGCGACAAGATATTTTTCCGGTGAATTTATCTTCATGATCTTTGGTCTTCCGGGTGCGGCACTTGCAATGTATCAGTGTGCAAAACCGGAGAAGAAGAAACAGGCAGGCGGACTTCTGCTTTCTGCAGCACTTGCATGTATGATGACTGGAATCACAGAGCCACTGGAATTCTCATTCCTGTTTGTAGCACCGATCCTTTTTGTGGTACAGGTGATCCTTGCCGGATCCGCTTATATGATCGCACATATGTTAAATATTGCAGTAGGACTTACATTTTCCGGTGGATTTATTGACCTGTTCCTTTTCGGTATCCTTCAGGGAAATGCTAAGACAAGCTGGATCAGAATCATCCCGGTTGGAATTATTTATTTCTTCTTATATTATATCATCTTCCGTACTTTGATTCTGAAGCTGAATCTGAAGACACCGGGAAGAGAAGATGATGATGCGGAAACGAAGCTGTATACAAAAGCTGATTATAAAGCAAAAGTAGATGGAAATGATGCAGATTCTGAAAATGAAATGACACCGGAAGATCAGAAGAGCGCACTGATCACAAGAGGACTTGGGGGAAAGAAAAACATTTCTGATGTAGACTGCTGTGCGACAAGACTTCGTTGTACGGTAGTAAAGCCGGAACTGGTAAATGAAGATGTCTTAAGAATGACATCCCCATCCGGAATCGTAAGAAAAGGACAGGGAATCCAGGTAATCTACGGACCGGCTGTTTCTGTGATTAAATCCAATCTGGAAGATTATCTGGAGAAAGCTCCGAATGTGGAATATCTTCCGGAAGAAAACAAAAACAGCGCAGAAGAAACGAATAAATGTGCAGAAACAAAAGATGAAGCGAAGAAAGACGAGAACAAAACTGTTGCAGCCGGAACTGTAAAGAAAGAGCTTTGCTCTCCATTCACAGGAGTGGCAGCACCGATCGAAGAAGCGTGTGACGAAGCATTTGCAGGGAAAATGATGGGAGACGGTTATCTGGTTCGCCCGGAAGAGGGAATGGCTTATGCGCCGGAAGATGCAACTGTATCTTTTATCTTCCCATCAAAACATGCAGTTGGTCTGACTAGTGATGACGGAACCGAATATCTGCTTCACATTGGTGTGGATACTGTAAATCTGGATGGAAAAGGATTCGAAACTTTTGTAAATGACGGAGACCGAGTAAAAAAGGGTGACAAACTGATAGGTTTTGATATAAAATATATCCAAGAGCATGCAAAATCCGATGAATGTATGGTTGTATTTACAAGTCTTCAGGAAGGTGAAGAGATAAGAATGTCTAAGAGCGGAAAAGTAGAGAAGCTTGAGAAGACAGCAGAAATCGTAAGCTTGAATTAAGATATCAGCCGGGAGATGACTCCCACCTCTATAGGTGGTGAGAAACAAGCTAGTATCAGTGGTGGGAGTCAATCTCCCAGCTGATATAGCCTCCGGCAGGATTGCAGAGGTGCGCAGTAGAAGTATGTCATGCAATTGCATGACGCGCACCTCGCAGCAAGAATGCCTCGGCATTCTTGAATTTGGAAAGAAAGAGAGGTTCCGGGGGGATGTATCGAGTCATTAAAGTTCTGAATAATAATGGGATTCTTGTATATCATGTTGAGACAGGGAAGGAGATGATCCTTCTCGGAAACGGTGTGGGATTTGGAAAGAAACCTACAGAACAGATCGAGAAACTTCCCGGAGCCAAAGTATATTCTCTTGTCACAAGAAGAAAGCAGGAGTCTGTTCTGAAAACGGTCAATGGAATCCGCCCGGAGTTTATTGAGGCAACAGGAAAGATCATTGAAGAAGCAGAGAACGTGTTTCAGAAGATCAATCATGAGATGCTGCTTCCGTTGGCAGATCATATTGCGCTTGCAGCGAAGAGAGCGAAGGAGAACCGCCAGCTTCCGAATCCATTTACACCGGATATCCGTGTGTTGTTTGGAGAGGAGTATCAAGTGGCCCTGAAAGGGCGGGAAATTATACAGCAGCTGACAGGATATGAAATCTCAGAGGATGAAGTCGGATTCATTACGCTACATATCCATGCAGGTCTTTCTGATGAGGCAGTATCCCAGACGCTGGATGCGACCAGGATTGTAAATGAAGGGATTGCCATGATTGAACAGGAATTCGATCAGAAGCTGGAGAGCGGCTCACTTGGATGTACACGTTTGATGAGTCATATGTATTATATGATTCTGAGAACCCGTAAGGGTGAGGGGACGAATGCAGACTTTAATGAGTTCATTTTTCAGAATTACCCAAGGACCGGAGAGGCGGCGAAGAGAGTGTGTGACTATATGTCCAGACAGCTGAAACAACCGGTCGCAAAAGAAGAAATCGGATTTCTTGCAATCCATATCCAGCGGGTTATCTCGCCGGATACGGTATGACCGTGTGCTCTTGAAATACTGTATACTATGATATATAGTAGTGGATAAGAGCGAAAGGGGAATCCGCAGAATGTATAAGATTCTAATCATAGAAGATGACCTTGTGATGGCAGGGGCAATTAAAAAAGAGATGGAAGCGTGGGGAAATGAAGCACGTTATGTGGAAGATTTTGCAAAGGTTCTTGAGACATTTGCAGAGTACGGTCCACATCTGGTGCTTTTGGATATCACGCTTCCTTTTTATAATGGATACCACTGGTGCAGCGAGATCCGTAAGATATCGAGCGTTCCGGTGATCTTTATCTCTTCAGCAGCGGATAATATGAATATTATCATGGCGATGAATATGGGCGGAGATGACTTTGTGGCAAAACCGTTTGACTTAAGTGTACTGACAGCGAAGATTCAGGCTCTGCTGAGAAGAACATATGATCTATCAGGAAAAGTACCGATGCTGGAACATAGAGGAGCAATCCTGAACCTCTATGATACAACAATGACTTATAATGGAGAAAAAATTGAGTTGACAAAGAATGAATTTCGTATCTTGCAGACATTGATGGAGAATAAAGGACGCGTGGTCAGCAGAGACACGCTAATGACAAAGCTGTGGGAGACAGACAATTATATCGAAGAAAATACATTGACAGTCAATGTCGGAAGACTTCGGAAAAAGCTGGAAAAAGCGGGAATGGAAGGCTTTATCAAGACGAAAGTCGGCGGTGGATATATCATCGAGAAGGAGTAAAAATATTTTTACAATATTTGAAAAGAATCCGATTTGTGCTTCTGTGGAGTTTGCTGTGTGCGGGAATCTTTTTTCTGATTTTTGTGCTGGAAGAGATTAATCTGAAGGCAGCGGTTTATCCGACAGTGTTGTGTCTGGCATTTGGATTACTTTTTCTTCTCTGTGGATATTTGCGGTATAAGAAAACCGGGCAGAAGCTGGAACATTTACTGCAAGGAGAAGGACCTTATGAGGATTCACTTCCGATCGCACAAGATGGGATTGAGTCAGGATATCAGGAGCTGATCAGAAAAGAAGAACAACAGCAAAGAAAAGAACATGCCAGATGGGAGAAGTCCGGTCAGGACATGGAGGACTATTATGCAACCTGGGTGCATCAGATCAAGGCACCGATTGCTGTGATGAATGTATTACTCCAGCAGGAAGATACCGAGACGAATCAGAATCTGAAAGCTGAACTGTTCCGGGTGGAGCAGTATGTGGAGATGGCACTTGGGTATGTGCGTCTTGACAGTGGCACGAAGGATCTGGTAATCGCACAGTATCCTTTGGATGAAATTGTAAGAAAATCAATCCGTAAATATGCCGGACAGTTTATTCGAAGGAGAATCCGTCTGATCTATGAAGGGACAGATCAGATTGTTTTGACGGATGAGAAATGGCTTTCGTTTATCATTGAACAGCTGTTGTCCAATGCGGTGAAATATACACTGAAAGGAACTGTGACGATTATTGTCAGTGAAGAAAAGAAATTGACAGTTACAGATACCGGAATGGGGATTGCACCGGAGGATCTGCCGAGAATCTTTGAAAAAGGATATACGGGATATAATGGAAGAATGGAACGGAAATCAACGGGAATCGGTCTGTATCTGAGTCAGATGGCGGCAAAGAAACTTGGGCATCAGATTACAGTTGAGTCAAAGTTGGGGGAAGGCAGCAGTTTTACGATTGATTTGGCAGAGTATCCGTTGAGAGCAGAGTAAATCACTAAATCACATAGAGAGAAGCAAGTGACAAAATTGTCACATCAGACAGCTGGAATGTCACAGAAATCAATGTTGGCATTCTGGCTGTATTGTTATACTGAGGATGTTGAAAGAAAGAAGAGGAGGTCGTAAGAAATGACAGTTTTGGAAGTAGAAAATTTGAAAAAAATATACCGTCCGCGTTTTGGCGGTAATCAGGTACAGGCACTCTCTAAGGTAACATTCTCAGTAGAAGAGGGCGAATATGTAGCAATCATGGGAGAGAGTGGCTCGGGGAAGACGACATTACTGAACATGCTGGCAGCATTGGATAAACCAACTGAAGGGGAAGTTTATCTGGATGGAAAACCGTTATCAGCAATCCGTGAGAAGGATCTGTCCAAGTTCAGGAGAGATCATCTTGGGTTTGTATTTCAGGATTTCAATCTTTTGGATACATTTAATCTAAAGGACAATATCTTACTGCCATTGGTACTGCAGGGAGTTGATTACAGGAAAATGAACGTCAGGATGATGCCAATCGTGAAAGAACTTGGAATTGCAGGACTTCTGGAGAAGTATCCGTATGAAGTATCAGGAGGACAGAAGCAGCGTGCAGCAGTGGCGAGAGCGCTGATCACAGATCCGAGACTGATCCTGGCGGATGAGCCGACCGGGGCACTCGATTCGAAATCAACGGATGAATTGCTCGGGGTATTTGAGCGGATCAATCAATCGGGACAGACGATCCTTATGGTAACACATTCTGTCAAAGCAGCGAGCAAGGCGGGAGAGTGTTATTTATTAAAGACGGAGAAGTTTTCCACCAGGTATATAAAGGCGAACAGACAGATGAACAGTTCTATCAGAATATCTCAGCGACACTGACAATGCTTGCGACAGGTGGTGAGAGACAATGAAAAGTGGACTTTATCTGAAACTTTCCGTTAATGGAATTAAGAAAAATAAGAAGCTGTATCTTCCTTATCTGATCACTTGTATCTGTATGGTTATGATGTTCTATCTGATCGATTATCTTGCAGTGAGTCCGCAGTTTGCCAAGATCAAAGGTGGGGATACTATGCAGATGATCCTTGGATTTGGTTCTGGTGTGATCTCAATCTTTTCTCTGATCCTTCTGTATTACACAAATTCATTTCTGATCCGCAGACGACAGAGAGAGTTTGGGTTGTATCACATCCTTGGAATGGGAAAAATTGACCTTGTAAAAATCATGGTTCTTGAGAATCTGATCATCAGTGTTCTGACGATTGCAGGAGGAATCGTGGGAGGAATCCTGTTTTCTAAATTGGGGGAACTTCTGGCAGCGAAGATACTTGGAAGTAATGCCGGACTTTCTATGAAAATCAGTGTTCCGGCACTTGTGGCTACGGCACTGTTATTCCTGGTCATTTTTGCATTAATCATGCTTCGGATGATCGTGTCCGTCTATCGGTTAAAACCTGTAGAACTTTTAAAAAGTGAAAAGACAGGAGAGAAACCTCCGAAGGCAAACTGGATCTTTGCAGTACTCGGGTTGCTTCTGCTTGGTGTGGCTTATTATTTATCCCTGACAATCAAAGATCCGCTTGTAGCGATGATCTGGTTTATGGTTGCCGTCGTGCTGGTAATCCTTGCAACGTATCTGTTATTTATTGCCGGCTCGGTCACATTTTGTAAAATAATGCAGAAAAAGAAAGGATATTATTATAAAACAAATCATTTTATTTCACTTTCATCCATGATTTACCGTATGAAACGAAATGGGGCAGGATTAGCGTCTATTTGTATTCTGTCCACAATGGTTCTGGTTATGGTATCTTCTACAACCAGCCTGTATCTGAGTATGGAACATGGCTTGAATCTTCGATATCCGAAATCTGTCCAGATTGAGATGTACACGAAACCGGAGCAGACGGAAGAAATGAAAGAGAATCAGAATGGACAGATTATAGAGCTTGTACAGAAGGTTTTGAAAGAACATAACCAGACCGCGGAGAATCCGGAGAATTACCGGATGCTTACAGTCAGTGGAATTGTTTCAAAAAATGAAATCTATTTTAATCCGGAGAATGCTCCGGGAGTCAATGAAGTGAATACATTTGATCATTTAAAAATGTTCTATGCTCTGCCGTTGGAAGCGTATAATCGGATCATGGGGACGAATCTGGAGCTTGCTCCCGGGGAAGCGTATCTGTATGCGAAAGATTCCGATTTCCCCTATGATCAGATCACGGTGGAGAATTCCGGGACATGGAGGATTAAAGGACATTTGGATAAAATGATTTCAAATGGAAATAATATGGCAAATATGAACAGCAGCTTCTATCTGGTGGTTTCTGGACTGGAAGATATAAAAGCTTTGGAAGAAGGAAATGTTTCCGTTTACGGTGTCAATGGTTCTTATGAGAAATGGTACTACAATTTTGATCTGTCCTGTGGAGATGAAGAGCAGATCCAGATTCAAAACGAGATTGACAAGAAAATCAATGCATTGGCTGAACAGGAATCAGAGGAATCAGATACCCTATTTTTTGGAGCTTCTACAGACAGCAGAGCCGCATCAAGAGCTGATTACCAGGCTTTGTACGGCGGTCTGTTCTTCCTTGGAATCCTTCTTGGAGTCGTATTCATTCTTGGAATGGTGCTGATCATTTATTATAAACAGATTACAGAAGGCTATGAGGATCAGGACAGATTCCAGATTCTGATGAAAGTGGGGATGACACAGAAAGAAGTGCGTCAGACGATCAATTCTCAGGTAATGACAGTATTCTTCCTGCCTCTTGTGGCTGCCGGAATTCATACGGCATTTGCATTTCCAATGATAGAAAAAATGGTGCATCTGCTTGCTTTTTCTGACAGAAAATTCCTGATTCTGGTGACAGTGTGCTCCTATTTAGTATTTGCATTATTCTATATCATTGTCTACATGGTGACTTCGAAACAGTATTACAAAATTGTTAGCGGAAAACAGGAAGAAAGTCTTTTTTCTTAATTCAAAGAGTGATAGAATAGAATTATCAGAAAAAGGAGGACTTGCTTATGATGAATCACACAATTATTACAATTGGAAGACAGTTCGGAAGTGGCGGTCATGAAGTAGGAAACAGACTGGCAGAGAGACTGAACATTCCTCTTTACGATCACAATCTGATTCGAATGGCAGCAAGAGATCTTGGAATTTCGAACGAAGATGCTGGAAGAGTAGATGAGATGAGACTGGGAAATGTGTTATCAAGCTATTATATTGGAATGGGTGATTACACAACATTTATGCTTAGTCCTGAGGCCGAGAAGCCATTGAGTGACAAAGTTTTTGAGACGCAGTCAGCAATCATCCGCAAGCTGGCAGAACGTGGATCTGGAATCTTCGTGGGACGCTGCGCAGATTATGTTCTTGGGGATTATTCAAATGTTGTGAATACATTTATCTATGCTTATAAGGATGATAGAATCAATCGAATCATGGATATCTATAAGCTTTCCGAGAAAGAGGCTGTAGATAAGATTAAGAAGATTGACAGAGAGAGACGCCTGTATTATGAAGGTAGAACAGACCGTAAGTGGGGCAGTATTGAAGCGAATGCAATTCTGCTGAATTCAAGTCTTCTTGGAATCGATGGTGCGGTAGATGCACTTGAGGCGATTTATCATAAGTGGGAAAACAGATAACAAAATAAGCAGAAAAAATGAAATAATTAACAAAAATTAAGAGGGTGTCGTTTAGTGCGACACCCTCTTTGCTACGTCTTTATTCTGGAATCTGTATTTATTTCATCATGCCGGCAAGAATCTGATTGACTTCTTTACCATCAGCTTTGCCTTTTACCTTCGGCATGAGTTCTTTCATGATCTTACCTTTATCCTTTGCTGTAGGAGCATCGATACCAAGATCTGCAAGAACGGATGTGATCACTGCTTTGATCTCATCTTCGCTCATCATCTTTGGTGCATATTCTTCAAGAACAGCAAGACGCTTCTGAGCCTCTTCAATCAGATCTGTACGATCTTCAGGTGTCATATCAATTGTTTCTTTTAACTGTTTGATTTCTTTTAAGATTACCTGTCCTTCTTCCTCTTCTGTCAGGTCGGCACGTTTGTCGATAGCTTTATTCTTCAGAGAGGAGAGCAGAAAGGAAAGTGCGGCTTTTCGTTCTTTGTCTCCTGCCTTCATTGCAGCGACCATAGCGCTTCTGATTTCATCAATTTTGCTCATTTTAGAGTCCTCCTTATAATTTAATATACTTGAAATAGTTACAATTATTGAAAAGAGCGGATTGCTCTTGATTCATAAGATAAATTTTAGCAGATGGTGGTTTATATTGCAAGAGTGCACTCTGTTTTGTGAAAATATATAAAAAAATGCATGAAAAGCATAAAAAATCAGAAAATTTACGAAAAATAAAAATATAGGTTGACAACATTGGGCTCGAGGAGTAAACTACGTGACATAAAAGCAAAGGCGCTTTGAGAAACAGATCTCAGAGTGCCTTTTTCTTTTAATAAAATATGGTACCTATAGATTTGCCGCGAACAGCAGCAAGTCTCAATGACACAAAGGCGTGTCTTACAGCAAGAACCGATTCAGGGGGATGGTTCAACGAAGCTGTGAGATATGTCTTTTTAGTTTCTAGGTATGAGGAGGAAGTAGTATGACACAAGAAATTATTACTCAGATTACAGACACAGTCGGAACAGAAGTGTTCGGCATTTGGTTCCTGATCGGAGCTGCATTTGTATTCTTTATGCAGGCAGGATTCGCTATGGTAGAGACAGGATTCACCAGAGCAAAGAATGCCGGTAACATTATCATGAAGAATCTGATGGATTTTTGTATTGGAACAATCGTGTTTATTTTCCTTGGATTTGGATTGTTACTCGGGGAAGATGCACTTGGCGGACTGGTAGGAGTTCCAACACTTGGAATCTTTACAGATTATGCAAACTTTGACTGGTCTAATTTTGTATTCAACCTGGTTTTCTGTGCGACAGCAGCAACAATCGTATCAGGAGCTATGGCAGAAAGAACAAAGTTTCTTTCCTATTGTATTTATTCCGCAATGATCTCCGCAGTTGTGTATCCGATCGAAGCACACTGGATCTGGGGAGGCGGATGGCTTTCACAGCTTGGCTTCCATGATTTTGCAGGATCTTGTGCAATCCACATGGTAGGTGGAGTAACAGCATTTATCGGAGCTGCAATGGAAGGAGCCAGAATTGGTAAATTCTCAAGAGATAAGAATGGAAAAGTAACAAAAGTCCACGCATTTCCTGGACATAACCTCGTAATAGGTGCTCTTGGATGTTTCATCCTCTGGTTTGGATGGTATGGATTCAACGGTGCGGCAGCAACAACAGGCCCACAGCTTGCATCTATCTTTATGACAACAACAATCGCACCGGCAACAGCAACCGTTGTATGTATGATCTTCACATGGCTTCGTTATGGAAAACCAGATGTGTCTATGTGTCTGAATGCATCCCTCGCAGGCCTGGTAGCAATCACAGCACCTTGTGATGTGACAGATGGATTAGGAGCACTGATCATTGGAGCAGTTGCAGGAGTTCTCGTAGTATTTGGCGTTTGGTTCTGTGATAATGTAGTGCATGTAGATGACCCGGTTGGTGCCGTAGCAGTTCATTGCTTAAATGGTATCTGGGGAACAATCGCAGTTGGTCTTTTTGCAACAACAAATGCGCCGGAAAGCACACTGAAAGGTCTGTTCTACGGCGGTGGATTCGGACTTCTCGGAACACAGCTTCTTGGTGTAGTAACAGTTCTTGCTTGGACAGTTGTAACAATGACGATTATCTTCAAAGTAATCGATATGACAATTGGACTTCGTGTTTCAGAGGAAGAAGAGATTGTTGGTCTGGATTCCAAGGAGCATGGTCTTGCATCAGCATATGCAGGATTCAGCATCATGGATATTACAGAAGGTGCAATGAATGAAAATGAAAACACAGATCTTGGTGTAGCAGATTATGACGCAGCATCTCCAATCCAGAGAGCAGCAGCTGTACCGGTAGCAGGACCGGTAGATGCAGATACAGGAATGCATAAAGTTGTTATTATTGCAAAACTTTCCAAGTACGAGCGCCTGAAAGCAGCATTGAACAATCTTGGTGTTACAGGAATGACAGTTACCCAGGTTATGGGATGTGGTATCCAGAAAGGTGCCGGCGAGAAATATCGTGGAGTTGAGATGGACGTAACCGTTCTTCCAAAGGTAAAAGTAGAAGTTATCGTTGGAAATATTCCGGTTGAGAAAGTCATCGAAACAGCATCCAAGACACTGTATACAGGACATGTCGGTGATGGTAAGATCTTTGTATACAACGTGCAGAAAGTAGTAAAAGTACGTACAGGAGAAGAAGATCTCGAAGCATTGAAAGATGTAGAATAATACTTGAGTAAAAAAATAATCTCCGAAAAGCAGTAACGACCGTTTTTTCGGAGATTATTTTTTATGATTATTGAACGATTTTTTGAATAAATTTTTTTATAAATAAGATTGAAATCTTATATACTACTATATTTAATAAGAAGTAACAGCGTAAAAAGCAACACAGGATGGTAAAAATGACCTAAAAATTTTTTAGATTATCATATAATTTGAAAAGAAAAATGTGAAAAAAATACTATTTTATGTAAAGAGAGTTAAATAAATATAAAATTTTTCTTTAAAAACCTAAAAAAATGTGATATAGTGTAATACAAACATATGATATTGAAATTCAGGAGGGAAAATTAAGAATGAACAATTATATGTATCTGGTTCCAGTTGCAGCTGTTATTGCTCTTCTTTTTGCAGCGTATCTTGCAGCAAAGGTTAGCAGACAGGATGCCGGAACAGAAAGAATGAAGGAAATTGCCGGTGCAATCGCAGATGGTGCACGTGCTTTCCTGACAGCAGAGTACAAGATCCTTATTGTATTCGTAGTAGTACTTTTCGTACTGATCGGATTAGGAGTAGGTAACTGGGTAACAGCAGTTTGCTTCGTAGTAGGTGCTCTGTTTTCAACAATCGCAGGTTACTGCGGAATGACAGTTGCTACAAAGGCAAATGTCAGAACAGCTAACGCAGCTAAAGAGAGCGGAATGAACAAAGCTCTTTCCATCGCATTTTCAGGTGGTGCCGTTATGGGTATGTGTGTTGCTGGACTTGGTGCACTTGGTGTCAGCCTTGTGTACATCGTAACTAAGAATGTAGATGTATTATTCGGATTCAGCCTTGGTGCTTCTTCCATCGCATTGTTTGCACGTGTTGGTGGTGGTATCTATACAAAGGCAGCAGACGTTGGAGCTGACCTTGTAGGTAAAGTAGAAGCAGGTATCCCGGAAGATGATCCGCGTAACCCGGCTGTTATCGCTGACAACGTTGGAGATAACGTAGGTGACGTAGCAGGTATGGGAGCTGACCTTTTCGAGTCTTACTGTGGATCTCTGATCTCAGCACTGACACTTGGTGTTGCAGTAAGCGAAGTTTCAGGAGTATTATTCCCACTTGCAATCGCAGGATGTGGTCTGATCGCTTCTATCCTTGGAACATTCTTCGTAAGAGGCGGAGAGAACACAAATCCTCAGAAAGCTCTTACAAAAGGAAGCTATGCTTCTTCAGCAATCGTAATCATTGCTTCTTTAGCACTTAGCTGGGTGCTTTTCGGAAACATGAACGCAGCAATCGCAGTTATCGCTGGTCTGATTGTTGGTGTTATTATTGGTAACATCACAGAGTACTACACATCAGCAGATTACAAACCGGTTAAAGGAATCGGAGAGCAGTCTGAGACAGGTGCAGCTACAACAATCATCAGTGGTCTTGCAGTTGGTATGAAATCAACAGCTATCCCGCTGCTTCTGATCTGTGTTGGTATTTTTGTTTCTTATAATGTATTTGGTCTGTATGGAATTGCTCTTGCAGCAGTTGGTATGCTTTCTACAACAGGAATCACTGTTGCAGTTGATGCATATGGTCCGATCGCAGACAACGCTGGTGGTATCGCAGAGATGTCCGGTCTTGATGAGTCCGTTCGTGACATTACAGACAAGCTTGACTCTGTAGGTAATACAACAGCAGCTATGGGTAAAGGATTTGCTATCGGTTCTGCAGCACTTACAGCTCTTGCGCTGTTCGTATCTTATGCAGAGACAGTAGGTCTGAAATCCATCAACCTTCTTGACTACAAAGTAATCATCGGTATCTTTATCGGTGGTATGCTTACATTCCTCTTCTCAGCATTTACTATGGAGTCTGTATCTAAGGCTGCATACTCAATGATCGAGGAAGTTAGACGTCAGTTCCGTGAGAAACCGGGCATCATGAAAGGTGAAGAGAAACCTGACTACAAGTCATGCGTTGCTATTTCTACAACAGCAGCACTTCACGAGATGCTTCTTCCAGGTCTGATGGCAGTTATCGTTCCTGTAGTAGTAGGTGTTCTTCTTGGAGTTGACGCTCTTGGCGGACTTCTTTCAGGATCCCTCGTAACAGGAGTTCTTATGGCGATCTTCATGTCAAATGCAGGTGGTGCATGGGATAACGCTAAGAAGTATATCGAAGAAGGAAACCACGGCGGAAAAGGTAGTGAGGCTCATAAGGCAGCCGTTGTTGGAGATACTGTAGGAGATCCGTTCAAGGATACATCAGGTCCGTCTATCAACATCCTGATCAAACTTATGACAGTTGTATCACTTGTATTCGCTCCACTGTTCCTTTCTATCGGAGGACTTCTGTAATACTTTTGTCATCCATATATGGATGACATTAAGAATATAAGTTGAAAGAAAACGTTCTCCGGGGATTTCCCCGGGGGACGTTTTCTTTTTTATGCGGTGCTTTTCCTGGCGGAGAGCATCTGCAAACAGAAAAAATAGGAATGTGGATTCTTTGTTATATAACCATAAAACTGGCTTGCACAAATAAATTAAAACTGGATATATCTAACAGACCAGAGTACTGATATAATAAGGCGGTATGTTGGGGAAATTCATTTACAAGTCTAACATTGGCTGTCAGGTCATGACTTCAACATAAGAGATAACAAACAGGAGATTTACAAGATATGAAAAACGAAAACATCAGCACAAAGAAAATCGTAATGACTGCATTTTTTGCAGCTATTATTTATTTAGGAATCCAGTCTTTCCGTATTCCGCTTCCGGCAGCTGTCGGAACACCGTTTCTGCATTTCGGACACATTTTCGTAATGCTTGCAGTATTAATGCTTGGACCTAAGCTTTCAACTGTGGCAGGAGTTCTCGGACTTCTCGTCTTTGATGTATTGAACGGTTATATTCAGGCAATCCCGAATGTATTCGTCAGCACAATTATCAAATGTCTGCTTGTGGGCATGATCTTTCAGTCTCTGAAGAAAAAAGCTCAGGGAGATGCGAAGAAGGAATATGGTTATGCAGTCCTCTGTGCGGCTATCTACGGCATTACGAACATTATCGTAGACTTTATCTGGTCAACAGTTGAACTGGTTGTTCTTGGAAGTTCCTGGAGTGCAGCGTTGGCGGCAGAGATCACATCTATCCCGGCTACGATCATCAATGCAGGATTTACAGTAGTAGGAATTGCGATTCTGTATGTTCCGGTGAAGAAGGCTTACCAGAGAATCCTTGGAGCATAGGAAATTAATAAGCCAGGAAGTCAATGTCATAGCACATATGTCTGATAATCAAAAAGGAGAATTATTAAGTTGGATATTGCAAAGATACAGAAGTTATTGCAGGAAGCAAAACTTGACGGATGGTTATTTACAGATTTTCAGGGACATGATTTTATCACAAAAGAGTTTCTTGAGCTTGGAAATCGTTTCTGTACAAGAAGGTTGTTCTATCTGATTCCGTCGCAGGGAGAACCCACCAAGGTTCTTTCGGCAATTGAACCACTTCTTCTCGAACATCTACCGGGAAAGAAAATATTATATCAAGGGATCGAAGGACAGAAGAAAGTGCTGTCAGAATTATTGAAGCCGGGTATGAAGATTGCCTGCCAGTACTCTCCGGGTGGAAATGTCCCGACAATCAGCTCTATGGATGCCGGCCTGATCGAGTATCTTAGAACTTACGGAATCGAGCCGGTTACAAGTGCAGATCTGATGCAGCACTTCGGTGCAGCACTAACGGAACATCAGATAGAGACACACCGACAGGCCGGAGTTATCATACATAAGATCCTTACTGATACATTTTCTTGGATCCGAGAGAAGATAGATGCGGGAACTTATATTGATGAGTATGCAATGCTTCAGAAGATGCAGGAACTGATAGGGCAGGAGAATATCTATATGGATTCTCCGCCGTTTTTCGGAGTTGATGAGCATGCCTGTGATCCGGGATATGAACCGAAAGAAAATGGTTCGAGGCAGATTCGTGAAGGCAGCAGATTGATCATAGATATTGCCGGACGTCTTCCGGAAGAGGATGCGGTATATTATGATGTATCCTGGTGCATGAATGTCGGAGAAAAGATTGATCCGGAGTATGAGAAATGGTTTCAGATCGTATATGATGCGCGGGAAGATGCAAGACAGTTTATTCAGGCGAGATTAGATGCAGGAGAAAAAGTCAGAGGATATGAAGTGGATCGAAGGCTGAAAGAAAGATTCGAACAGCTTGGATGTGCACAGTATCTGATGCACCGGACAGGACATAATATCGGTCATAGATGTCATGGAATCGGCGCAAATCTGGATGATTATGAGACACATGATGATCGCTGTCTGCTTCCGGGGACGATGTTTTCCATAGAGCCGGGACTGTATACAGAGAAGTATGGTGTAAGACTGGAATATGATGTTCATATTACTTCGGAGAGAGAAACGAAAGTGTACGGACCGGTGCAGGATGAGATTCTTGTGATTTGATCAAGGGTTAAAGGAATATAGTTGAAAAAGTGAAAGAAAAGGCGAAGATTTGTACCGATGAGGTGCAAGCTTCGCCCTTTTTGTTAAATACAATTCTTGATAATGTATAATAGGTGTAGTATTCTTATTAGAAACAATACATCAATGAAAGAAATCAACAGGGAGGGAATCCAAAATGAAACAAGTAGAGACAACAAGAGAAGCAATGATCAACAGACGAAGTGTTCGCAAGTATAAAACTGACATGATTCCAAGAGACATAATCGAGCGAATTGTAGAGGCAGGTACTTATGCAGCAAATGGAAGAGGACACCAGGCATCTATTATTCTGGCAGTGACAAATAAAGAATTACGGGATAAACTTTCAGAGATGAATCGTAAGATTGGTGGATGGGACGAAGGATTTGATCCGTTCTATGGAGCACCTGTGGTATTGGTTGTACTGGCAGAGAAAGACTGGCCAACACATGTGTATGATGGAAGTCTTGTAATGGGTAATCTGATGCTGGCAGCACATACAGAAGGAATTGGAAGTTGTTGGATTCATCGTGCAAAGGAAGAGTTTGAAAGTGAAGAAGGAAAACAGATTTTGTCTGATCTTGGAGTGACAGGAGAGTATGAAGGTATCGGACACTGTATACTTGGATATCCGGATGAAGAAATAGAAGAGGCGAAACCCAGAAAAGATGATTATGTTTTCTGGGTGGAGTGATAGCCCATAAATATAATAGAGGGTTACTCACCATAGCTTCAAACTATGACAAATGCATAAATTTATATATTTTTCAAAATAAGCATGGAATGATAAGATGATTGCAGATAAAACATCACATACAAAAATAAAAGGAGAATTAATTTATGAGCAAATATCAGACACCATGCAGATATGATTTTGTGGGAAGTTTTTTGAGACCGGAAGAGGTTAAGAAAGCGAATGCAGATTATCAGGAAGGAAAGATCAGCGAAGCAGAAAAGAATCAGATCATTGATAAAGCGGTTACAGAAGTTGTAGCAAAGCAGAAAGAGCTTGGATTTCATGTGATCACAGACGGAGAGTTCAGAAGAACTTACTGGCATCTGGATTTTATGTGGGGATTTGAAGGTGTCGGTCATGAACAGACCGGCAGCGGGGTACAGTTTGATGGAGAGCTGGCATCACTGGAAGATACTTATCTGACAGGAAAGATAAAGGCAAAGGCGCATCCGTTTGTAGAACATTTCAAATTCCTGAAACAGTTTGAGGATGAGAACACAGTTGCAAAATATACAATTCCGGCGCCGGCGCAGATGTTCCAGCAGATGATTATTCCGGTCAACTATAAAAATACGAGAAAATATTATGAGACAAACAAAGAACTGATCCACGACATTGGAACAGCTTATCAGGAAGTGATCCGTCAGTTCTATGAAGCAGGATGCAGAAATCTTCAGCTTGACGACTGCACCTGGGGAGCAATTGTCGGAGATGCGGCAAAGCAGAGATACAAACTTCTTGGAACGGATATTGAAGATGTGAAAAAAGAGCTTCTTGAAGTGAATAACCTTGCACTGGAAGGAAAACCGGAGGATATGGTAATCACTTCCCACATCTGCAGAGGAAATTATCATTCCACATTTTTTACAAGCGGACCGTATGATTCCGTAGCGGATTATGTTTTTGCAAAAGAGAATGTGGATGCATTATTCCTTGAGTATGATGATGCAAGATCAGGTGGATTTGCTCCGCTTGCAAAGGTGTCTCCGGATAAAAAAGTGGTATTAGGGTTAATTACAACGAAGACACCTCAGCTCGAGGAGAAAGAAGTTGTAATCAGGAGAATTCATGAAGCTGCAAAATATATCCCATTAGACAGGCTTTATCTCAGTCCACAGTGTGGGTTCGCTTCCTGTGAAATCGGAAACAAACTGACAGAAGAGGAACAATGGGCAAAGTTAAAGCTTGTGAAAGAAATTGCAGAAGAAGTCTGGGGAGAGTAATAAGAGTTGAGTTGCTGCTTATACAGAGTGTAAACGGCAACTCAATTTTTATGCACAATACTTCTTCAACATTCTTCTGGCCATTTTTTCATCTTCTCCATGAATAACGAGGAGAAACGGAAGACCAAGCTGGATCGTGGCAAGCTCAGAAAGATCTTTTCCGTTGATATCTACGCGATTGTGGTTCTCAAGATCCTGGATGCGCACATCCGAAGAAAGATTTTTACAAGTGTGTGAAAAAGTGAGAAATTGTCCGGTTGTGAGAAATTTAATGTTTTGCTTGATCATGATATCGCCCCTCGTAAATGAATGTGTTTGATTTTTTCGTCATTCAGTATATAATAAATAACAAAGAAATAAAAATACATATTTGTTATGACAGATATACATTTTTTATATGATTTATCAGATGTGGTTTGACTCCCACCTCTGCAGGTGGAGAGTAACAGATTAGTGTCAGTTTAGGGGGGACTTATGGAAATTACTTATGATTATTACCGGATTTTTTATTATGTAGCAATGTATAAGAGCTTTTCTAAAGCGGCGAAAGTATTGATGAGCAACCAGCCGAATATTACTCATTTTATGAATAATCTGGAGAATCAGCTTGGGTGTAAATTGTTTGTCAGATCTAATCGAGGAGTTACGCTTACAGCGGAAGGAGAGAAGCTGTATCAGCATGTTTCTGTTGCATATCAGCATCTTCATGCGGCTGAAGCGGAGCTTGCAATGGAGCGAAGCATGGAGAGCGGAAGTATCACGATCAGTGCGAGTGAGATTGCACTTCATCTTTTACTTCTTCCTATACTGGGGCGCTTTCATAAGCAATATCCGGGTGTTCGGCTGAGACTTCTGAATCATTCCACGCCGGAGGCAGTTGAGTCCGTCAAGAACGGACTGGCGGACTTTGCAGTTGTGACTACGCCGCTTCAGGCAAAGAAGCCGTTGAAAAGTACTTCTTTAATGTCTTTTAAGGAAATTGCAGTGGGAGATCATTCTTTTCAGGGGAAAGAAAAACCAATAAGGCTGAAAGACTTAATTGAGAATCCGTTGATTTCTCTTGGGCAGGGAAGCACAACCTATGAGTTCTATTCCAAATTTTTCCTGGAGAATGATCTGGTTCTATCTCCGGATACGGAAGTTGAGACGATCGATCAGGTGTTGCCGCTTATTATGAATGGACTGGGCATTGGATTCCTTCCGGAGCTGTTCGTAAGACCAGTGATCGAGGAAGGAAAGGTCTGTCAGATTCCACTAAAGGAGAATATTCCGGAGAGAGAAATCTGTCTGGTTGAGAATCATACATTTCCACCAAGCATTGCGGCGGATATGTTCAAAAAAATGTTAGTTCTGAAATAAGGCATTTTTTTAAGAAGATATTATGGATTCAATCTATTCCTATGTAGAAAATATATATCAGATATGTGAATAAAACAGTATGCGCCGGTTTGACTTTGAAACCGGCGCTTTCTATATTAATAAGTGGGACTTTGTTCTGTTTAACAAGCAAAAGACAAACAAAGAAATAATAAAGGAAGTGTAAGTATGCAGACAGTATTACCACGTGAAGAAGCTGTAGAAGGAGTTATATCTAAGGTTCTTGAGTCACAAGAGGCCTGTGATCGGCTAAATGAAGTATTTTATGAGCATTTGGAAAATTATCAGGAGATAAATGACGATGGCGACAGACATTTTGCAGAGGTCTTGCTCCAGGCGTATAAAAATGGAGATGTCAGCGCGTTGCTACTTGAATTGTGCGGAGGAAGTATGTTTGATCTGCTTCGGGACGCATATCTGATTCCAAAGAAATTTCATGGAAAATCAGGAGAGAATCCGGTTCTCCTGACTGATGTAGAAGGAAAGCTTCTGGAGAGTAAGAAAAGGGAAGTAACAGTTCATGAATATGAAAAGTTCCATGAGACGTACAGGCAACATCAATGTGCACCGAGATCAAAACTGTATCTTGCTGACGGATATGACATAGTTCGTTCCTATACAGAGGGCATGCAGATTCAGGAGAAAAAAGAGAACAAGAAGCGTGGCGTGATGGCGTTATATGCATTACCGGATACCAGAAAGCTTGGACTGACAGAAGCACAGGCCTATGCAGTTGTCTGGGATACTTTCCAGAAGATTCAGAAACAGGCTCCGAGAGTGGAAGTTTATTATGGGCAGGATACCGGTGAGAAGCGTCAGAAAGGATTTGACGAGATAGGAGTTTTACTTCCAATTCATGGATTTGAGAAACGAATGCTTCATCATTTGGATGAGATTGATGGGATTGTTCTTTCATGCAGAGAGAAGATGATGAAAAAGGCCGGAGCGGAAAGCCTTGACCTGGAATAAAGAGGAAGTGAATGAGATGCAGACACAGAAAATAAGAAAAAATCATATGGATATTCTCTGGCATGAATATACAGATAAAGGTGGAGAAGAAATACCGGTAACACAGGCAAGTTTGACGGAGAAAGCATCAATTGTCGGAAGAGTGGGGATTATGCTTCTCTCCTGTGGAACCGGAGCTTGGAGAGTGAGAAGTTCTATGAATGCTCTGGCAGAAGAGATGGGGATAACGTGTACAGCGGATATTGGTCTGATGTCGATTGAGTATACCTGTTTTGACGGTGACGACGGATTCACGCAGTCCTTGTGTCTGACGAATACGGGTGTGAATACATCAAAATTAAATAGGTTGGAGCACTTTATCCGTGAATTCGAGCAGGGAGAACAGGAAATGTCCGGAGAAGAACTGCATAAGCTGCTAGATCAGATTGAAGAGATTCATGGACTCTATTCTCCAACTGCATTGGGAATGGCAGCAGCATTGGCGTGTGGCGGATTTACATTTCTGCTTGGTGGTGGATTGATTGAAATGTTCTGTGCATTTGTCGGTGCAGGGATTGGAAATTTTATCAGGTGCAAATTGAGTAAACATCATTTTACATTGTTTTTGTGCATAGCCTCATCTGTTTCAGCAGCCTGTCTGGTTTATGCGGGACTCTTGAAAGCAGCTGAGATTTTGTGGGAGATTCCAATCCAGCATGAGGCGGGCTATATTTGCGCAATGCTATTTATTATTCCTGGTTTTCCTTTCATCACAAGTGGAATTGACCTTGCAAAATTGGATATGCGTTCTGGCATGGAACGACTCATGTATGCACTGATTATTGTTTTGGTAGCTACAATGTCTGCATGGATCATGGCACTAGTCTTAAATTTACAACCTGTGGATTTCCTGAAACTTGATCTGACGCAGGAAGAATGGATTATTTTCCGGTTACTTGCAAGCTTTTGTGGTGTGTTTGGATTCTCGATTATGTTCAACAGCCCTACACGCCTTGCGGCAGTGGCGGCAGGAATCGGTGCTATTGCCAATACACTGCGATTGGAACTGGTTGATCTGACGGCATTGCCTCCGGCGGCAGCAGCATTTGTCGGAGCATTAACAGCCGGACTTCTGGCAACTATGATTAAAAATCAGGTCGGATATCCGAGAATCTCTGTCACGGTTCCGTCGATTGTAATCATGGTTCCGGGATTGTATCTGTACCGTGGATTTTATAATCTGGGAACCATGAATCTTTCTGCATCAGCTTCCTGGTTTGCGGCGGCAATCCTGATTGTTGCAGCTCTTCCGTTAGGGTTGATCTTTGCAAGAATTCTTACGGATAAGACATTTCGGTATTGCACGTAAGGAGAATATATACAAAAAAGGAACAGCTCTTTGTGAGCTGTTCCTTTTTTTAATGAAATGGAAAGGGATTTATTTCTTTTTATCTTTTTTCTTGTCTTTATCTTTCTTCTTTCCGGAAGATTTCTCGTTGTCCTTATCCTTCTCGCTATCCTTCGCTTTTGCAGAGAATTTCTTATCTGCTTCAGCTTCCGGCTGATATCCGTTGATATCATATTTCTTCTCATATTCCTCAAAGGCTGTAAGATAAGTTTCATCCTTCAGCTTGCGGACACTCTTTGTATATTCATGAATATCAAAGTTAGAAGAATCAAGCTCGAGAATCGCTACGGCAACGTTAGAACAGTGCGCTGCGATACGCTCGTAGTTTGTAAGCAGGTCATTAAAAGCAAATCCGGTATTCAGATCACACTGACCATTTCTAAGTCTCTTAATGTGACGAAGTTTCAGATCATTACAAAGAATACCAATCAGTTCGCGCAGAGGTTCAACCTTTGCAGCAGTCTCAAGATCTTCATCTACAAAAGAATTTACTGTAAGATCAACAATCTCAACCAATGCCTTCTCAAGCACATTCAGCTCATAAGTAGCAGATTCAGAGAAGGTACGGGACTTTTCATGAAGTTCCTGGGCAACTCTGGAAATGTTGACTGCGTGGTCACCAAGTCGCTCGAAGTCACTGATCGTATGAAGGAACTTGGAGGTCTGTTTCGCCTGCTCAGGTGTCATATCATGCATACTTAACTGCATCAGATAAGTACCAAGTTTATCCTCGTACTTGTCGATCATGTTTTCCTTTTCCTGGATCTTATTGAACTTGCTGTCGCTAAAGTCTGTCAGAAGTTCGAAAGCGCGCATGAGATTCTTGCGGGCATTCTTTGCCATACCGTTAACAGCCATCTGGCTCTGACTGATCGCCAACGGCGGGTAATCCAGAAAACGTTCCTCAAGCAGATCAAAATCAGCCTGCTCTTCGTTGTCCTCGTCAGTATCTTTGATGAGGAAGAAGACGAGTTTCTCAATCTTGCTGATAAATGGAGCAAGAATCAGAATCGTAGCGATACGGAATACCGAGTTCAATAAAGCAATGTTGACAGGACTCATGACCATGTCCATAAATGTAAAGTGGACAGCGGCATTTACTGAGTAAAATACGATAGACCAAAAGATCATTCCGAATAAGTCATTCAGCAGGTAAATAAGTGCTGTACGCTTTCCGTTCTTGTTCGTACCGATAGAAGAAAGCAGTACAGGACAGGCAGCTCCGACACCAATACCCATTGTAATAGGCAGTGCGGCAGCAAATGTAATAGAGCCTGTGATTGATAATGCCTGAAGGATACCGACAGAAGCAGATGCACTCTGAAGCACTGCAGTAAATGCGATACCAACAAGGATACCCATAAATGGATTCTTAAACATTGTCAGAAGGCTGACAAAATGTGGGTTCTCTTTCAGAGGTGAAACTGCACCACTCATTGTCTGCATTCCGAACATCAGGATCGCAAAACCAAGCATAATGTCACCGATATCGGAATAAGGTTTCTTCTTTACGAATGTACGGAAGATGATACCGATGATCGCAACGATCGCAGAGATTGTTGCGGTGGACAGAAGCTGTGCAATGCCACTGGAGCCATCAATGTAAGAAAGACATAAAATCCAGCCGGTGATACTTGTTCCAATGTTGGCACCCATAATGATTCCGATTGCCTGAGCAACTTTCATCATACCGGAGTTTACGAATCCTACGACCATAACAGTTGTAGCTGATGACGACTGAATGATCGCTGTTACGACTGTACCCAGCAGCAATCCTTTGATTGGGGAGTTTGTGAGCTTGTATAAGATAAGTTCCAGTTTGTTACCGGCAACCTTCTTAAGACTGTCTCCCATGAGTGCCATTCCGTACAGGAAGAGGGCAACTCCGCTGAGCAAGGACAAAACCATTGTAATTCCCATTTTCTTTTTTCCTTTTTCTTAAGTTATTAAGTTGACATGTTACGTCTTGTAAAAAATTACGTACATGGCTATTATAAAACACTTTACCTGGAGTTTACAATTATTTTCTTTAAACTTTACAGAAAAATATTGATTGCAAATTACAGAAAAATTGTAGGGATAAACAAAATATTGATCTTAAGCAAAAAAGTCCTTGACTTGTCCATGGATAATTTCCATCAGATGAGTTCTCGCTTCCACGCTTGCCCAGGCAATGTGTGGTGTGATCAGCAGGCGTTTACTGTCTTTGAGCTTGAGCAATGGATTATATGCGGACATTGGTTCCTCACAAAGGACATCTAATCCTGCTGCGGCAATCTGATTTCTGACCAGTGCATTATATAATGCCTGCTCATCGACGATCGGTCCTCTTCCGAGATTCAGAAAAATACAGGAAGATTTCATTTTTTCAAACGTTTTGCTGTTGATCAGTCCTTCTGTATGCTCGTTGAGTGGAGCGTGGACGGAAATAATATCAGACTGCGTAAGCAATGTCTCAAAGTCAACCTGTTCATAACCTTCCTGCGCCGGAGCACCGGAGGCGGAGTAGTAAATGACTTTCGCTCCAAATGCACGTGCAATCTCAGCAACACGTCTGCCAATCGCTCCAAGTCCGATGATCCCCCAGGTTTTTCCATGGATTTCTGTGAAATGTTCTGCAAAATGAGTGAAAGAGACATCATTTACATAGCGCTCTTCTTTCACATAATCATCATAATAGCGCAGCTTTTCTAATAGAAAGAGAAGCATTGCAAATGTGTGTTGTGCGACAGTCTCTGTAGAGTAGCCGGCAACATTTCTCCAGGCAATTCCTTTTGAATCAAGATATTCCTTATCCAGGTTGTTCGTGCCTGTGGCTGTGACACAGACGAGTTTCAGATTCTTTGCAGTTCCAATAGTCTGCTCATTAACCGGAACTTTATTTAATATGATCACATCAGCATCCGTGACACGCGCCGGGACCTCTTCAGGTGAAGAAAAGCTGTACTTTACAACTTCACCGAGTTCATCATATGCAGAAAGATCAATATCCTCTCCAATTGTTTTAACATCTAAAAATACAATTTTCATTTAAAATCTCCTTGTTTCATAATCAGTATTAATTATTTTATCGTAACTGTTCAGAGCCAACCTCCAAAATGCTACGCATTTCGTCGGTGTGGCGTATCCGCCAAATAAAATTTCAAAAACAGTCTTAAAAATGCAAGCATTTTACACCTGTTTTATGAAATTTTGCTTGGCTCTGAACAGTTACATTTTATCATAAAAAGAACATAATTTCCTATATTTTACCACATACTAATTAAAATATAATTATGGAGGAAATGTGCCATGAAAGCCACAGGGATAGTCCGGAGGATAGATGATCTTGGAAGAATCGTAATTCCGAAAGAAATAAGAAGGACATTGCGGATCCGCGAAGGTGATCCACTGGAAATTTTTACAGACAGAGAAGGAAAGGTGATTTTAAAGAAATATTCTCCGATCGGTGAACTAGGATCACTGGCAGGGATTTATGCAGATAGTCTTTCGAAGATACTTGGCTGTACGGTCTGTATCACTGATACGGATCAGGTGATCGCGGCAGCAGGAAACGGGAAGAAAGAACTTCAGGAAATGCTGTTGAGTGCAGAGCTGGCAGAAGTGTTTCAAGAAAGAAAGACCGTGTTGAAAAAGAGCAGTGACGCTGAGTTTGTAGCAATTACAAAAGACAGGAGTGAATACAGCGAGGAAATAATCAGTGTGATTCTCAGTGAAGGTGATATTGCAGGTGGAGTGATCTTTCTGCAGAAAAATGAGAAAAAGCATTTCGGAGAGATGGAAAAGAAGTTTGCGGCAGGCGCAGCAGATCTGCTTGGGAGGCAGTTAAGTTAAAAGTGTCATATTTTTCCGGGAGGCTGCATAGAATAGTATCAGTGGAAAACCGGACATGCATCGAAAGGAAAAGAAAATGAGAGAAAATCATGGGAAAAAAGGGATAATATACGCAGAAAATTTAGTGAAGGCATTACTTTGCGCCTATCTGGTCACAGGAATGTTTCTGTTAATTCTTGCACTTCTCCTTTATAAAGCAGGATTGAGTGAAGAAAATGTAAATCTGGGAATTATTCTCATTTATGTAATAGGAACTTTTTCCGGTGGTTTTGTGATGGGAAAACTGGAAGACCAAAAGAAGTTCCTCTGGGGGCTTGGAACCGGTGTGGTTTATTTTGTTCTATTACTGCTCATCTCATTTGGAATGTACCGTGAGGTTTCGTCAGGGACAGGCGATTTGTTTCTGACATTTGTACTTTGTATCGGAGGCGGAATGCTCGGAGGGATGGTCTCATGAAGAAAAACCAGACGGATGTGTGAAAAAATACTTTAAAAACCTTGCTGTGTGTGCTATAATAGCGAAAGCAATATGTGCGAAGTTAGGAGGAGTAAAAATGAAACACATTAAAACACTGAATACACAGACACTGAACAACACAGTTAAAAAAGGTGGATGCGGAGAGTGCCAGACATCTTGCCAGTCTGCATGTAAGACATCCTGTACAGTAGGAAACCAGACTTGCGAAAACGCAAAATAAGAAAACCTGAAAGTGAAGATAATGTTGCTGCAGAGTTGCTTTGAGCGGTGATACTGCCTGCAATTATGCGAAAACAGCAACAGGATTACAGGTGAGGCAGCGGTGCAAATCGCTGCCTTAAGCATGTTTTAGACGTATCTGCTTTAGAGTTGCATTGTGAAAATGCCGGGCTTTGAACAGTTACAAATAGATTTACAAATACATATAGAAAGCGAGGTATCCACGTGATACATCAGTACCAGAACAATGGATATAATATCGTCCTCGATGTGAACAGCGGAGCTGTACATGTTGTGGATCAGGAAGCGTATGATGTCATCGAAGTGCTTAATCGCATGAATGAAGATCATACAGTGGAGACATTGAAAGCTCCGGAAACAGCAGAAACATTGAAAAAAGAGCTTGGAGAGAAATATTCTGAGAAAGATCTGCTGGATATTTTAGAGGCAGTAACAGAACTGACGGAACAGGGACGTCTGTTTACAAAAGACATTTATGAGAACTTTATCGACGTTGTAAAGCAGCGTAAGACAGTTGTTAAGGCTTTATGTCTTCATATTGCACATGACTGTAACCTTGCCTGTAAGTACTGCTTTGCGGAAGAGGGAGAATACCACGGCCGCAGGGCTTTGATGTCTTACGAGGTTGGTAAGAAAGCACTTGATTTCCTGATCGCGAATTCAGGAACAAGAAGAAACCTTGAGGTTGACTTCTTCGGTGGTGAGCCGCTGATGAACTGGCAGGTTGTCAAAGACCTGGTTGCTTACGGAAGAGAGCAGGAGAAACTTCATGACAAGCATTTCCGTTTCACACTTACAACAAACGGAGTTCTTTTGAACGATGAAGTTCAGGAGTTCGTGAACAAAGAGATGGACAACGTTGTCATCAGTCTTGACGGAAGAAAAGAAGTGAATGACCAGATGCGCCCGTTCCGTAACGGAAAAGGAAGCTATGATCTGATCGTTCCGAAGTTCCAGAAGCTGGCAGAGAGCCGTAATCAGGAGAAGTACTACATCAGAGGTACATTTACAAGAAATAACCTGGATTTTTCCAAGGATGTAGAACATTTCGCAGATCTTGGATTCAAGCAGATGTCAATCGAGCCTGTAGTAGGTGATGACACAGAACCATATGCAATCCAGAAAGAAGATCTTCCACAGATCTTTGAAGAATATGATAAACTCGCAAAATTCCTGATCGAGCGTGAGAAGAGCGGAAGAGGATTCAATTTCTTCCACTTCATGATCGATCTTGAAGGAGGACCGTGCGTGTCCAAGCGTCTGTCCGGCTGTGGTTCAGGTACAGAGTATCTGGCAGTGACACCTTGGGGAGATTTCTACCCATGTCATCAGTTTGTAGGACAGGAAGAATTCCTCATGGGAAATGTCGATGAGGGAATTACAAAACCGGAGATTGCGGAAGAATTCCGTGGATGCAGCGTATATTCCAAGGAAAGCTGCAGAACCTGCTTTGCCAGATTCTACTGCAGTGGTGGCTGTATGGCGAATTCTTACAAGTTCCACAATACGATCCATGATACTTACGAAGTGAGCTGTGAGATGGAGAGAAAACGTGTGGAATGTGCGATCATGATAAAGGCTGCCCTGGCGGATGAAGAACAATAAAGTTAGAGAGCAGCAGTCAAGAAAGGAAAGAAAGAGATGAAGAAAGGTAAGAGTATTCTCAGCCTCATTCTCGTAATCGCAGTTACAGCACTCTTCGGTATGACCTGTGTGCTTGGACTTGATTTAAAGGGAATGGGAGCTGCGAAGAACATCAATCTCGGTCTTGACCTGGAAGGCGGAGTCAGCATTACATATCAGGTAAAAGGTGACAAGCCATCTCAGGCAGACATGGATGACACCGTGTACAAGCTTCAGAAACGTGTGGAGCAGTACAGCACAGAGGCACAGGCTTATCAGGTTGGAGACAACCGTATCAGTATCGAGATTCCGGGTGTGAGCGACGCAAACAAGATCCTGGAAGAACTTGGACAGCCGGGTTCACTGTACTTTATCAAGCATAAAGACAGTGAGGGAAATGAAAACTATTCCCTGACAGCTTCCGGATATACACTGAATAAGTCAATCGACGAACTGAAAGATACAGATTCCATCGTACTGACAGGTACAGAAGTAAAGACAGCTTCAGCCGGAGTGCTCAATGACTCAACAACAGGAAATAAAAAGTATGGTGTTGATCTTGAGTTGACAGATGAGGGTGCAGAGAAGTTCAAGACAGCAACAGAAGAAGCTTATAACAACAATAATGATACAATTGCCATTTACTACGACGGAGCACTGATTAGTGTGCCAAAGGTAAATGCAGTGATTGAGAATGGAAAAGCTCAGATCTCAGGGAACATGGATTATGAAGAGGCTGATAACATCGCTTCTACAATCCGTATCGGTGGACTGAATCTGGAACTTGAAGAGCTTAGCTCAGAAGTTGTAGGAGCACAGCTTGGACAGGACGCTCTGAAAGGAAGTCTGATCGCAGGTATCATCGGTCTGGCAATCGTATGTGTATTCATGTGCTGGGTATACCTCCTTCCGGGACTTGCATCCAGCCTTGCACTGATCCTTTACACAGAACTGATCTTAATCCTTTTAAATGCATTTGACATCACACTGACACTTCCAGGTATCGCAGGTATCATCCTCGGTATCGGTATGGCGGTAGATGCGAACGTTATCATCTTCGCCCGTGTGAAAGAAGAGCTGACAGCAGGAAAGAGCGTACACGCTTCTCTGAAATCAGGATTCCAGAAAGCGATGTCTGCAATCGTTGACGGAAATATCACAACACTGATCGCAGCAGGCGTGCTGTGGCTTCGCGGAAGCGGTACTGTAAAGGGATTCGCCCAGACACTTGCACTGGGTATCGTCGTATCCATGTTTACAGCACTCGTGATCACAAGACTGATTATCTTTGCATTCTATGGAGCAGGCATCCGCAATGAGAAAGCATACGGAAGACATCTGAAAGAACGTAAACCGGTTGATTTCCTTGGAAAGAAAAAAATCTTCTTCATTGTTTCCATCATCCTTTGCCTGGCCGGACCGGTCATGATGGGTGTGAACCATGCAAGAGGAATCGGTGCGATGAACTACAGCCTTGATTTCGTAGGCGGTACTTCAACAAATGTAACATTTGATAAAGCATATACTCTCGAAGAGATCGACAGCCAGATGATCCCAAGCCTGGAAGAAATCACAGGAGATAAGAATATTCAGGTTCAGACAGTAAAAGACAGCAATCAGGTAGTCTTCAAGACACAGACACTTGATCTTGAGAAACGTGAAGCACTTGCTTCTTATCTGAATGAGAACTACGGGGTAGAGGCATCTGATATCGCTACAGAGAATATCAGCTCAACAGTAAGTTCCGAGATGAGAAGAGATGCTGTGATCGCTGTGATCATTGCTACAATCTGTATGCTGCTTTACATCTGGTTCCGTTTCAAAGATATCCGTTTCGCAACAAGTGCTGTTATCGCACTGATGCATGACGTACTTGTAGTTCTTGGATTCTATGTGATCGCAAGAGTATCTGTCGGAAATACATTTATCGCATGTATGCTGACAATCGTTGGATATTCTATCAACGGTACGATCGTTATCTTTGACCGTATCCGTGAGGCACTGGCAACAAAGAGCCGTACAGAAGATCTGAAGGATCTTGTAAACCGCTGTATTACTCAGACACTGACAAGAACGATCTATACAAACTTTACAACATTTGTCATGGTCGTTGCTCTGTATATCCTTGGTGTAAGCTCCATTAAGGAATTCGCTGCACCTCTGATGGTAGGTATCATCTGCGGTGGATATACATCCGTATGTATCACAGGTGCACTGTGGTATGTGATGAAGACAAGACTTGGTGAGGAAGCGAAGGCTGCGAGAGCAGCTTCCGGCAAAAAGACAGTTTCTGTAAAAGCAGCAGACAAGAAAGAAGGAATTACTTCCACAGAGAGTAACGCAGCAAATACATCTGCAGACGACAGCTCCAGGAAGAAAAAAGGAAAGAAGACTTCTTTCAAGAACAAAAAGAGCAAAAAACGCTAAGAAATAAATAGCAGCCTGGAAACAGTAATGAAATAGAATCTGCTGTATCGAAAATGAAAAATGATTTTCGATACGGCAGATTTTTGCTATAATAAGAAAATATGATACTGACAGACTGGGAGGGTATTTGGATGGAGAAATGGTTCGTCGCAATGAAAAAGGCGGATTTTAATGGAATAGCAGAGAAATATCAGATTTCCCCGATCATTGCGCGGCTGATGAGAAACCGTGATGTGATCGGAGATGAAGCAATTGATTTTTATCTGAACGGAACGGTGGAGGATCTGTATGACGGCTTACTGATGAAAGATATGGACCGTGCGGTAGATATTCTTAAGGAGAAAATAGAAGAAGGAAAGAAAATCCGTGTGATCGGTGATTATGATATTGATGGAGTCAATGCAACGTATATTTTGCAACAGGGGCTTGCAGGACTTGGGGCAGATGTCGATACGGATATTCCAGACAGGATCAAAGACGGATATGGATTGAATCAGATGCTGATCGACCGTGCACTGGAGGATGATGTAGACACGATCATCACCTGTGATAATGGAATTGCGGCAATGAGCGAGATTGCTTACGGAAAAGAAAATGGGATGACGATCGTTGTGACAGATCACCATGAAGTTCCGTATCTGGAAGAAAATGGGGAGAAAAAGCATCTTCTGCCACCGGCGGATGCAGTGGTCGATCCGCACAGAGCAGACTGTGAGTATCCATTTAAAGGGCTGTGCGGCGCAGCTGTAGCGTATAAGCTGGTTGAGGTTTTGTACAGAGTGTCTGGAAAGTCAGAGCAGGAGGTAGAGCATCTGCAGAAAAGCCTGATGGAAAATGTTGCGATTGCCACGATCGGTGATGTGATGGATCTGGTTGGAGAGAATCGTGTCTTTGTGAAAAAGGGACTTGAGCTTCTGAAGACAACGAAGAATGAAGGGCTTCACGCATTGATGCAATGTACAGGGGTAGATACAGCGAACCTGAATACTTATCATATCGGATTTGTGATCGGACCGTGCATCAATGCCGGCGGAAGACTGGATACAGCTAAGCGTGCACTGGAACTCCTTAATGCATCGAACCGGAGAGAGGCAGTGACACTGGCAGCAGATCTGAAAGAATTAAATGACAGCCGGAAAGAAATGACCGAAGAAGGTGTAGAAGAAGCTGTCCGGCAGATTGAATCAAGTTCCTGGAAGGACGACCAGGTGCTGGTCGTGTATCTTCCAGAGTGTCACGAAAGTATCGCCGGAATTATTGCGGGGAGGATCAAGGAACGTTATTATCGTCCGACCTTTGTACTGACAAAGGGTGAGACAGGAGTGAAAGGTTCCGGACGGTCGATCGAAGCCTATGATATGTTTGCGGAAATGAGCCGCTGCAGGGAATTATTTACGAAGTTCGGAGGACATAAGCTGGCAGCAGGACTTTCTCTGGAAGAGGAAAAGGTTGAAGTTTTCCGGAAACGGATCAATGAACTGGCAGATCTGACAGAAGAGGATCTGCAGATGAAGGTGTCGATCGATATGCGGCTCCCGTTTCCATATATTAATGAAGAGCTGATCCATGAACTTAAGATATTGGAGCCTTTTGGAAAAGGCAATGGGAAACCGTTATTTGCAGAAAGTAAACTGCGTGTGATCCAGCCAAGAATCTTCGGAAAGAACCGGAATGTGCTGAAATGCAGACTGGAGGACCAGCAGGGAAATCAGATGGAAGCGGTTTATTTCGGAGAAGTGGAAGACTGTCTGCGGCAGATGGAAAAGAAGCAGATCATGTCGTTTACATACTATCCATCCATCAATGAATACATGGGACGAAGAACAATTCAGCTTACAATTGTCAATTATCAGTAGATAATATCGAAAAAACAGTACAAATTGCTTAAAATGAAGAAGAATGGGAAGTTCTTATTTGAAAAAGGGAAAAATAGTGATATACTAAATCATATTAATTGTTCAGAACTAAGGCGTTTTGTGTCTAAAATGAATTTGTCGGATATGCCATACTGACGAAATACGAAGCATTTTGGAAGTTGGATCTGAACAGAACACAGGATGAATGAAGGGGGAAGATGATATGGCAGGCACTCGGGAATATGAAGATCTGAATAAAAATCTGGAGATAGTGGACGGGCATGCAGTAAAAGCACCGGAGGATTATCAGGATCCAGAGGAGTTATATCAGGCCTTAATAGCTCGTGTGCGTAAGTATCACCCTTCTGCAGATATTACGATGATCGAGAAGGCCTATCAGATAGGCAAAGAAGCGCATAAGAATCAGTTCCGTAAATCCGGAGAGCCTTATATCATCCATCCACTCTGGGTGGCAATCATACTTGCAGATCTCGAGATGGACAAAGAAACGATCGTGGCCGGAATGCTTCATGATGTGGTAGAAGATACGACAATGACACTCGATGAGATCTCAGCAGAGTTTGGTGAAGAGGTGGCACTTCTTGTAGACGGCGTTACCAAGCTGGGACAGTTGAACTATTCCCAGGACAAGCTGGAGGCCCAGGCAGAGAACTTAAGAAAGATGTTCCTTGCGATGGCGAAAGATATCCGTGTCATCATTGTAAAACTCGCAGACCGTCTGCATAATATGCGTACGATGGAGTTTATGACACCGGCGAAGCAGAAAGAGAAATCAAGAGAGACGATGGATATCTACGCTCCGATCGCTCAGCGTCTCGGTATTTCAAAGATCAAGACAGAACTCGATGACCTTTCTCTGAAATATTATCAGCCGGAAGTTTATAATCAGCTGGTTCATGATCTGAATGCACGTAAGACGGAACGTGAAGAATTTGTGCAACAGATCGTTGCTGAAGTATCAAAGCATATGAAGAATGCTGATATTGAAGCGAAAGTATACGGACGTGTAAAACATTTCTTCAGTATTTATAAGAAGATGGTGAATCAGAACAAGACACTTGACCAGGTGTATGACCTGTTCGCTGTCCGCATTATCGTAGATTCAGTGAAAGACTGTTACGCAGCACTTGGTGTGATCCATGAGATGTATACGCCGATTCCGGGACGTTTCAAGGATTATATTGCTATGCCGAAGGCGAATATGTACCAGTCTCTGCATACAACGCTGATCGGACCTTCCGGACAGCCGTTCGAGATCCAGATCCGTACAGAAGAGATGCATAAGACAGCGGAATATGGTATCGCAGCACACTGGAAATATAAAGAGACAGGCGGAAGCAACACGAAAGGACTGAACACACAGGAAGAGAAGCTGAACTGGCTGCGTCAGATCCTGGAATGGCAGAGAGACATGTCTGATAACCGTGAGTTCTTAAGCCTGCTGAAAGGTGACCTGGATCTGTTCCAGGAAGATGTATACTGCTTCACACCGAACGGGGATGTGAAGAACCTTCCGAATGGCTCCACACCGGTTGACTTCGCCTATGCGATCCACAGTGCAGTCGGCAATAAGATGGTTGGTGCCAGAGTGAATGGCAAGCTTGTGAACATTGATTATAAGATTCAGAACGGAGACCGAATCGAGATTCTGACATCCCAGAATTCTAAGGGACCGAGCCGTGACTGGCTGAATATCGTCAAGAGTACACAGGCAAAGAGCAAGATTAATTCATGGTTTAAGAAGGAATACAAAGAAGATAATATTATCCGCGGAAAAGATCTGATCAGTGCATACTGTAAGAGCAAGGGGATTAATCTGCCGGATATCATCAAGCCGAAATATCAGCAGATCGTTCAGAAGAAATACGGTTTCCGTGACTGGGATGCAGTACTTGCAGCAATCGGACACGGCGGACTCAAAGAAGGTCAGGTTGTGAACCGCCTGCTGGAAGAGTACGAGAAAGAGCATAAGAAAGAGATCACGGATGAGAATATTTTGGAGAAGATCTCAGAAGCGAATAAACAGAGAGTACACATTGCCAAATCAAAGAGCGGAATCGTAGTTAAGGGAATCAATGATATGGCAGTACGCTTCTCAAAGTGCTGTAATCCGGTTCCGGGAGATGAGATTGTCGGTTTTGTAACAAGAGGGCGCGGAATGTCGATCCACAGAACAGATTGTATCAATATCATCAATCTTTCTGATGTGGAGAGATCCCGTCTTATCACAGCAGAATGGGAGGATAATGATCTCGAAGAAGGCGGTCAGTATCTTGCAGAACTGAAGATATTTGCAGACGACAGAAGAGGACTTCTGCTGGATGTATCAAAGGTATTTACCGAAGAGAAGATTGACGTGAAGTCCATGAATACCCGGACGAGCAAGAAGGGTACGGCAACAATGGAGATGGGATTTGTTGTACACGGAAGAGAAGAATTGAACCGTGTGATCGGAAAGCTCAGACAGATTGAAAATGTAATTGATATTGAGAGAACAACAGGCTGATGGAGGAAAACGAATGAAGGTTGAAAGTATTGTACTGGGGTCAATTGGAACGAATTGCTATATTGTAACCAATGAAGAGACGAAGGAATGTTTTGCAGTGGATATGGCAGAATGTCCGCAGGAATATGTCAATTATATCAAGAACAATGGATTGGAAATGAAAGCATTGTTTCTAACACATGGACATTTCGACCACATTATGGGAATTGATGATTTCCTTAAAGCCTTTCCTGTGCCGGTTTACGCAGGCGAAGACGAACTTCCGGTGATCGAGGATGACCGACTGAATGTTTCTTGTATGTACGGACCGAAATACGCATTCCATGGAGCACAGCCTGTAAGAGACGGTCAGGTGATCGAATGCGCAGGAATTGAAGTTGATGTACTTCATACACCGGGACATACCGTAGGAGGATGCTGCTATTACCTACCAAAAGAACATAGATTGTTTAGTGGAGATACGCTGTTCTGTGCTTCCATCGGAAGAACAGACCTACCGACAGGAAGCAGCAGCCAGCTGGTCCGCTCTGTACAGGAGAAGATCATGACACTTCCGGATGATACAAAGATCTATCCGGGACATATGGAAGAGACATCAGTTCAGTTTGAGAAGGAGCATAATCCATTCATATGATAAAGATAGAAAGTAAGAAGAACAAATTTACTTATAACGTATACCATGTCACAAAAGCATTTTATCCAAAAGAGGATATCGTGCAGACAGTAGATGAGAAGCAAGAACCACTGGTGAAGATACATTTGCCGGAAGGGACTTGCTTTTCCCTTGCACCGGAAGAATGCGTGCAGACAGAAGATGTGCAGGAAGAGAAACGCGATGTAACGAAGAAAGTCTATCAGTTTCTCTCAAAGCAGACAGGACAGGAACTTGCCTGGGGAATGCTGACAGGAGTCCGTCCGACAAAGCTTGTAATGCAGAAAATCGAGCAGGGAATGACAAAAGAAGAAATCTTTGGATTTCTAAAAGAACAATATTGTGTCGGTGATAAAAAAGCACAGATTGCCTATGAAATTGCCTGCCGTGAAAAGGCACTTCTTGATCAGTTGGATTGTAAAAATGGCTATAGCCTGTATGCAGGAATTCCATTCTGTCCAAGCATCTGCTCCTACTGCTCATTCAGCTCTTCACCAATCGCTGAGTGGAAAGATCAGGTCGATCGTTACCTTGATGCGATGATCAAAGAATTGAAAGCTACAGCAAAGCTGATGCAGGGAAAGACGCTGGATACCGTATATATCGGCGGCGGAACACCGACAACACTCGAGGCAGACCAGCTTGACCGTTTGCTTGGAACGATCCGGGAGAATTTTGACCTGGAGCATGTGCTTGAGTTTACAGTTGAAGCCGGAAGACCGGACAGCATCACACGAGAAAAGCTCGAAGTGATCCGCAAATATCCTGTAACCCGCATTTCCGTCAACCCACAGACAATGCAGCAGAAGACACTGGATCTTGTCGGAAGAAAACATACGGTAGAAGATGTAGAACAAATCTTCCACCTCGCACGTGAGCTTGGATTCGATAATATCAATATGGATCTGATCGCCGGACTTCCGGGAGAAGATGCGGCAGATATGCAGGATACACTTGAGAAGATCGAGAAGCTTCATCCAGACAGCCTGACAGTACACGCACTCGCAATCAAACGTGCGGCGAAGTTCGGTCAGGAAGGAAGAACAATGAATCCGGGGAGTGAGATTACACAGATGGTCGAGGCGGCAGCAGCGTCAGCAGAACGCATGGGGCTTGTGCCATATTACCTGTATCGTCAGAAGAACATTGCCGGAAACTTCGAGAATGTTGGATATGCAGAGCAGGACAAGGCTGGGGGGTATAACATTTTGATCATGGAAGAACGCCAGACAATTTTTGCCTGCGGTGCCGGATCTACGACAAAGCTTGTTTTGCCGGAGAAGATCAGGACAAGCAGTGGCAAAGAAACAAATCTGATCCGTGTAGAAAATGTGAAGAATATTACAGAGTATATTGACCGTATTGATGAGATGATAGAGCGCAAAGAAGCGCTTTTTGAGAAAAATTAAAAGTGAAAATATAGCTGAAAAAAGTAAAGAAAGGACGGTTCCACCGGGAGGTGGGCCGTCCTTTCTTTGTATTCTACTTGCTGAACAGGAAATGCTCTTTTTAGATATATTTTTCTTTCAGAATATGGTTCGTAGAGTACATTACTCTACGAAATACGCTTTTTCTTTAAATTGTTTCAAATCTTAGTATAATTATCGTGTATAGTTTACTCTTTTCAAATATTTCTGTCAATGTATATACGTTCATTTTATATATTTATACAATCTCTTAGCAAAAAAAGTCGAAAAATAGACACTTTCGTCATTTTACTCTCCTTTTTTGAATGATTTTTATCTATTCGCCGTCAAATTTGTGGTCAATTGTCAGTCAATTTACAATCCACCAGATCTGAAAATCAAAAATATTTATTTCATTTTATCTAATCCATTTTGCATCTTTACAAACGCATGTATCTAAAAATTAATCACAATTATAAATTTTACAACATTTATTTACCGTCAAAATTATGGTCAACGTTCTGACAACCCTTGATTTATAAGACTTTTTCAAAAAGTTCGTAGAGTAATGTACTCTACGAACTTTTTTGCAAAGGATGAAGATCTATGGGAAGAAAAGCAAAAGATTTGTCAGGACAGAAGTTCGGTATGCTGACAGCCCAGTATGCGACAGAGAAAAGAGATAAACGAGGATCTGTTTATTGGCATTGTGTCTGCGATTGTGGAAATGAAGTTGACGTAACGGCAGCAGGTCTTGTGCATGGGAATTATCAGAGCTGCGGTTGTTTACAGAAGAAAAATCGTCATGAAATTGCACAGAGAAGACATCTCGTAGACGGAACATGTGTTGAAGTACTAGAAAAGAGAAAAAGCAGAAAAGACAACATGAGTGGTTTTCGGGGCGTTTTCCAGTTGAAGAATTGTAATCGGTATCGTGTAGATATCGGGTTCAAGGGAAAGCGCTATTATGTTGGCCTTTTTGACAATTATGACGAAGCGGTGCAGGCAAGACTTGCGGCGGAGAACCTGATCCACAATGGTTTCATTCAGAAATGGAAGGAATGGAATGAGAAGGAAAAGGAAGATCCGGAGTGGGGGGAGAAGCATCCGCTTGTTTTTGATGTAAAGAAGGAAGACGGTGAAATACAGGTGAAGATGTAAAAAGAGGAATGAGAAGATATCGATTTTTATGCTTAATCCTATATTAATAATTAGAAGGAATATGTATTTTTTATAACTAATAGAGGGAGAAATGAGAAATGAATAAGAAATTAAAGGTATGTTTAGTAGGTTCATCGGGGGGTCATTTAACACATTTATATATGTTAAAACCCTTTTGGGAAAATAAAGATAGATTTTGGGTTACTTTTGATAAAGAAGATGCACGTTCTCTATTAGGAGAAGAAGTTTTCTATCCACTATATTTTCCTTCAAATCGTTCTCTAAAGGCATTAGTTATTAATACATGGAGAGCTCTTAAAATAATTCCTAAAGAAAGGCCAGATTTAATCATTACATCAGGGGCAGCGGGAGCAGTTCCATTTTTTTATGTTGGGAAATTGTTTGGTGCAAAGACTATTTATATTGAAGTATTTGATAGAATTGATGCTCCAACTATTTCAGGAAAATTATGTTATCCCGTTACTGACAAATTTATTGTGGAATGGGATGAAATGTTAAACGTTTATCCTAAGGCTGAGAACTTGGGAAGTATCTTTTAGGAGGAGCTGAAGAAGTATGATTTTTGTGACAGTAGGTACTCATGAACAACAGTTCAATAGACTAGTAGAATATATGGATAAATGGGCTAGTCAGCATGACGAGGAAGTTATTATTCAGACAGGATATAGCACATACAAACCAAAAGTTGCTACATGGAGTAATTTATTTCCTTACAGTGAGATGGTAAAGAGGGTAGATGAAGCAAGAGTGGTTATTACTCATGGAGGTCCTTCTAGTTTCATTATGCCACTCCAGATTGGAAAGACACCAATAGTAGTTCCTAGGCAATTTAATTATAATGAACATGTAAATGATCATCAGGTTAAGTTTTGTCAAGAGGTTGAAAAGAGAATGGGGACTATTATTGTTGTTGAAGAAATAGAGAGATTAGCTTCAATTATCGAAAAGTACGATGAGTTGAAAAGTAACGGAAAGAATACTAGTAATAATAAAAAGTTCTGTAATAGGTTAGAAGAAATTGTAGATGAAATGTTTTAGGGGAATAATTAGATGAAAAAAGTTGGAATACTTTCTATGCAAAGAATAGCAAACTACGGCTCATTTTTACAGGCATATGGATTAAAACATATATTAGAAGATTTAGGGTGTGATGTTCAATTTGTCGATTATCATCCGGGGAAAACACTTATTCCAGCTGACGGTGGGTCTGGAATAAAGAGAAAGATATCTAAAGCTTTAGAAGCTTTTAAGTATAATGCTCCTTTAAAAGAAAAGATTAAGTTTATTAAATATAAAAAGAACTATGCAAAGAATTATTATCCATATTTGGGAATTGGTGAAATGAATTATTCTCCAGAATTAGATTTATTAGTAATTGGTAGTGATGAAGTATTTAATTGTGTTCAAAATAACTCTAATGTAGGTTTTTCGCCTGAACTTTTTGGCGTTGATAATAATGCTAAAAAAGTGATTACATATGCGGGTTCTTTTGGAAATACTAATATAGAAAAGTTAAAGAAGTATGGAGTTGATAAGGAAGTGGCGTCATATTTAAAAAATATTGATACAATTTCAGTTAGAGATAATAACAGCGGAAATATTGTAAAAGAATTAACAGGAAAAGAACCAATTTATAATTTAGATCCAGTTTTAGCTTATGACTTTATTGGAAAATGTCAAGAGATTCCGGCAACAGTTCTAGAGGGAAAATACATGATTCTTTATGGGTATGCTGGACGTTTTACAAAAGATGAATGTAAGAATATACGGGAGTACGCGAATAGTAAAGGGTTAAAGATTTTCTGTATTGGTGGAGTTCAAGATGCTTGCGATAAGTTTATCGATTGTAATCCGTTTCAGGTTATTGCTTATTTTCAACATGCCGATTGTGTAGTGACTGATACATTCCACGGTACAATTCTATCAGTTATTACTCACAGGAAATTTGTTTCAGTAGTAAGAAATATTGGATATGGAAACAGTGAAAAAATGATTGATCTTTTAGGAAGATTGGGATTAGAAGATAGAATTATTGAAGAATTAAATGCAGTTGGAGTTAAAATTTCTGAAGTGATTGATTATGTGAAAGTAGATGAAGTCATCAAGGAAGAGAGAGAAAGAAGTTACATGTATTTGAAAAAGGAGATTGAACAATGTATACAGAGTTAAAAACATATCAAATTATAATTGCATTACTAAAGAAATATGGAATATCTCATTGTGTTTTATCGGCAGGAAGTAGAAATGTACCATTTGTACACTCGATTGAACAAGATCCTTATTTTCATTGTTATTCAGTAGTCGATGAAAGAAGTGCAGGTTATTTTGCATTAGGATTAGCGCAACAACTGAAAGAACCTGTTGTTATTTCTTGTACGTCTTCAACTGCTACTTGTAACTATTGGCCTCCTGTCGCAGAAGCATTTTATCAAGGTGTTCCTATAATTGTGCTAACTAGTGATAGAGATCCTCAAATGCTCGGACTATAATGGTCTCATAAATTAAGACACTTTTTCGGACAGTTTTTAATGAATCTGAT
>OLVT01000118.1_pt1 | contig 87712 bp, 66 predicted proteins | sample 1673241 | NCBI WGS metagenome assembly OLVT01 (sample SAMEA3178936, study PRJEB25190) | human gut metagenome | biome: human gut; feature: human-associated habitat; material: faeces | place: Austria | collected 2013
TTGCGATTGATTTTTTTCTTCTTCCTGTTCCGTAGAATTTTGCGCTAGCCAATGTTTTCTACCTCCTAATTAAAATGTTAAAGCTTCTGGTTTCTGAGCTTCATGTTTGTGTTCCGGTCCTGCATATACGAAAAGTTTTGTGTACATGCTTCTTCCTAAAGGTCCTTTTGGAAGCATACCTTTAACTGCGAGCTCGATAACTCTCTCAGGTTTCTTTGCTAACATTTCTTTTAATGTGGTTTCTCTCATTCCACCTACATAATCGGAGTGATTGTAGTAGATTTTCTGCTCTAATTTCTTACCTGTAACTTTGATCTTGTCAGCGTTTACGATGATTACATAATCACCTGTGTCTACGTGTGGTGTAAACTGTGGTTTATTTTTTCCTCTTAAAACGCTTGCTACTCCGGATGCCAGACGGCCAAGAGTACATCCATCAGCGTCAACTACATACCATTTTCTTTCGATTTTATCTGGATTAGCCATATAAGTCTGCATGGTTTTACCTCCTGTTATTTATCAACGATAATTTGTGTAATTACGGTCATCCGTAATATCATGTATAAAATTCCTGGTGAACAGTGCAAATCTATACTGCGGAAATGTCCGAAACCGCTGATAAAAACACCTTTGCCGGGGCTTTGGCTCAGGAGTCATCGCACTATGTCACATTGGGTTATTCTACTATAAGGGCATTCATATGTCAACAGTTTTTTCCATAATTTTTACGATTTTTTACGCTGTATTTCATGTTCGATCATCCATGGTCACTTTCCACTATTTACTACATAAATTCCAACACTTACAAGCAGAAGTGAAAGCAATCCCAATATTCCGGATGCCTGATCTGTTTCGCCCAGCAGAAGTGCCGAAAGAAGCACGCCAAATACCGGATTCATAAATCCAAATACTGTAACTCTTGAAACCGGATTATATTTCAGAAGAATGCCCCAAAGGGAATATGCCACTGCTGAAACCAGCGCCAGATAAACCAGCAGTCCGATTCCACTTGGTGTCACTTTTGTAATATGTCCGCCCATAACGCCTCCTGCTGCCATAAGCACGATTCCTCCGATAATAAACTGATAAGCACTGAGCATGACCGGATTAAATTTCTGAGAAAATTTCTTTACAAACACCGAAGAAAATGCATAAGCGATCGTAGAAAAGAAAATGGCTCCCTCTCCTGCAAGACTGAACTGAAAGTTCATTCCATTCAGATTAATCAATACTACTCCTGCAAATCCCAGAATACAGCCGGTGATTTTTCTTGATGTAATCTTTTCCTGATGAAACAAAGATCCGGCTACCAGAATCGCAATAAATACATTCACCGCTTCTATAATAGAAGCTTTTACTCCACTGGTATGTGCAAGTCCCATATAAAAAAAGAAATACTGAATGATCGTCTGAAGCAGACTTAACCAGATAATTTCTTTTGCTGCTTTTCTCTCCGGACGTAAAAAACGTCCCTCCATTACACTTCCAATCCCAGCTGCCAGAATTCCTGCCAGCGTGAATCTGCAGCCGGCAAAAAGGATCTGCGATGCCGTATCCGCTGCATCGACTTCAAACAGCCGATATCCGATTTTAATACAGGGAAATGCACTTCCCCACAACAGACAGCATAAAAGTGCGCCAAACCAGACAACAACTGTTTTCTGCATCCATTCCTGTTTTATTTTTAATCCACTCATATATATCCTGCCTCCGATGTTCATTATATCTGACCGTTCACAACAACTGAGTAAACAGTAATTGTATTCTAATTTTCTCACCAGCACCAGTAACTGTCAACCTTGCAGACATTCCGTTATCCTATTATAATAATAAACAGTTACTGCTCACTGGCACTATCCCGTGAAGTGTTTTGTCATAAATATGGCAAAATCCCGAAATATGCACTTCAAAACCAACACACAAACGGAGGAATCCCATGTCAAACATTACCAAACATGCTCTGGCAGAATCCCTGAAAAAACTTCTTCTCAAAAAGCCGCTGAACAAAATCACGATCAACGATCTGACCACCGACTGTGGCATCAGCCGTATGGCTTTTTATTATCATTTCAAAGATATCTACGATCTGGTCGAATGGGCATGTCTCGAAGAATCACGTAAAGCTCTCCAGGGAAAAAAGACCTATGATACCTGGCAGGAAGGACTTCTTCAGATTTTTGAAGCAGTCTACGAAAACAAACCGTTCATTATAAATGCTTATAATGCAGTCAGTCGGGAACAGATTGAGAATTTTCTCTTCCAGCTGACCCACGACCTGATCATAAGTGTTGTCGAAGAGCAGGCAAGATCCACTTCCCTTACGCAGGAACAGAAAAGTTTTATCGCAGATTTTTATAAATACAGTTTTGTCGGCATCATGCTCGACTGGATCCGACAGGGAATGAAATCAGACTATACCGACATCTGGAAAAATATGTGCATTACACTCCACGGAAATATCACAAATTCCATTCAGAACTTTACAAAACACGACAAATGATAAGTTTTTACTCATTCCATATTTTTTGTAAATTGAATTCAAACGCAAATGGCAATACTATAAGAGACAGAAAAGGAAAGCTACACATCATCACAAACAAATGAAAGGTGGTTTTTACATGTCTAAAAAAGGATTAAAACTTGGTGTTGCACTTGCAGCCGGAGCCGGCGCAGCAGCTATTCTTACCAAAACGTCTCAGGAAAATAAAAAGATCAAAGCTACAAAGGCCAAAAAAGCCGAATCTGCCAGATCTGATTACCGCAACACAGAACGCGGCAAATATGAAAAGAACAGCAAAGGTATTTATTATACAAACGGTAACTACGAAGCATTCGCCCGTCCGGAAAAGCCAGAAGGCGTCGATGACAAAAACGCTTATATCGTAGGCAGCGGACTTGCTTCACTCGCTGCTGCCTGCTTCCTCGTTCGTGACGGTCAGATGCCTGGTTCCCATATCCACATTCTGGAAGCTATGGACATCACCGGTGGTGCCTGCGATGGTATCTTTGATCCAACACGTGGCTATGTCATGAGAGGCGGCCGTGAAATGGAAAACCATTTCGAGTGTCTCTGGGATCTGTTCCGCAGCATTCCTTCTATTGAAACACCTGGTGTTTCCGTACTGGATGAATACTACTGGCTGAACAAACATGATCCAAACTATTCTCTTTGCCGTGCAACTGTAAATCGCGGAGAAGACGCTCATACAGACGGCAAATTCAACCTCAGCCAGAAGGGCTGTATGGAAATCATGAAGCTCTTCATGACTAAAGATGAAGACCTCTACGATAAGACCATCGAAGATGTTTTCGATGATGAAGTATTCAATTCCACCTTCTGGCTGTACTGGAGAACCATGTTCGCATTCGAAAACTGGCACAGTGCTCTGGAGATGAAGCTCTACTTCCAGCGTTTCATCCACCATATCGCAGGACTTCCGGATTTCAGTGCCCTGAAATTCACCAAATACAACCAGTACGAATCCCTGATCCTGCCTATGCAAAAATATCTGGAAGATGCTGGCGTTGACTTCCAGTTTAATACTGAAGTTACTAACGTTATCTTTGATTTCAAGGATGGCAAGAAGATTGCTTCTGCAATCGAATGCAAAGTCAACGGCGTAGAAAAAGGCATCGTCCTTACTGAAAATGACCTCGTATTTGTTACCAACGGAAGCTGTACAGAAGGCACGATCTACGGTGATCAGAACCATGCACCAAACGGTGATGCGGAAGTTCGTACAAGCGGCTGCTGGGCACTCTGGAAAAATATCGCAGCACAGGATCCGTCCTTCGGACATCCGGAAAAATTCTGCTCCGATATCAACAAGACCAACTGGGAATCCGCGACCGTCACAACTCTGGATGACAAGATCATTCCTTATATTACTAACATCTGCAAACGTGATCCGCGTACCGGCAAAGTTGTTACAGGTGGTATCGTAAGCTGTCAGGATTCCAAGTGGCTCTTAAGCTGGACCATCAACCGTCAGGGACAGTTCAAGGATCAGGACAAAGATAAGGTCTGCGTATGGGTTTATGGTCTGTTCACAGATGTACCTGGCGACTATATCAAGAAACCTATGAAAGACTGTACCGGTAAAGAGATCACCGCAGAGTGGCTGTATCATCTCGGTGTTCCGGAAGATCAGATTGATGAACTTGCTGAACACAGTGCAGTGTGCGTACCGACCATGATGCCTTATATCACCGCATTCTTCATGCCAAGAACAAAAGGTGACCGCCCGGACGTAATCCCGGATGGCTGTGTAAACTTCGCATTCCTCGGCCAGTTCGCAGATACCCCGCGTGATACCGTATTCACCACAGAATACTCTGTCAGAACTGCGATGGAAGCTGTTTATGGACTCCTTGGTGTTGACCGTGGCGTACCGGAAGTATGGGGAAGCGTTTACGATATCCGTGAACTCTTAAGCAGCAGTGTGAAGCTGATGGATGGCAAATCTCCACTGGAAATTGATATTCCGGGAGCCGGCATCATTAAGAAACCTCTGCTCCACTTCATTAAGGGAACGGTGATCGAGAAAGTATTGAGAGACTATGATGTGCTGAAAGATGGAATGTAATTATCAAAAATAGAAAATGTATAATATTTCTATAATATGTGCTACTGCATCTGGGATTCAGATATGATATCTTAAGAATGCACACATATTCAGGAAAACACCGGAACAGATTTCATAACCTGCTCCGGTGTTTTTCTATAAAGTCACATATTCTGTCAGTAAATTTCCTCAAACATATTTTTTACAGAATCTTCTTCTGTAATCTCACAGATCACCCTCGCCGGCACACCTGCTGCAAAAGAATTCGCCGGAATATCTCCAGCTGTTCTATTCTTATGTTGATTCCCTGATCACCAGTTCTGTATCAAGTAAAAGCGATTTCATTTCCCCATGAGGATCTTCCATCAGTTCCAATAACATCTCACAGGCTGTATAACCCATCTGAAATTTCGGCTGATTCACAGTTGTGATCGAAGGTGAGGTCATAGAGGATAACTCAATATTATCAAATCCGACCACCAGAATATCCCGCGGTACATGCAGGTGAAAACGCTTCGCCGCACGGATCACTGCCGCTGCAAAAACATCGGATATGGTAAAAAATGCATTCGGTCTGCTGTCAGAATTCAGAAGTCTGCACACCGCTGCATAAGCCATCTCATAGCTTACTTCCGGCAGCTGCACGATCCACTGCTTCGGGATCATGACCTCCGCGTTACGAAGTGCATTCATAAATCCTTCCTGACGTCTTCTTGCATATTTGAAGTTTCCCGGTCCGTTGATCAGCGCGATCTTACTTCCTCCATTTGACAGAAGATATTCCGTTGCAAGTTCTGCAGCTCTGGCGTCATCAATACTGACATATGGGTAATCCGCATGGTCATTATATTCACAGCACTGTACCAGCGGAGCGATCACTCGTATCTGATTCAGGCCCTCTTCCGAAACACGATTCAGAAGAATCACGCCTGCTGCATCCACTCTCCGCAGAAGATTGCAGAAATCCAGCAGATTCCCTTTATTCAGATGTGATTCATGGATCAGCAGATGGCATCCATGTGCCTTTGCAGATACTCTCGCACCCCGGATGATCTCCTGATAAAATACATTCTCGATTCCCGGAATGTTCAGAACGATCAACGGCTGTGTCTCCTTCGAAACTGTGACTGTATTTTCTATCTGACAGCCCAGAGAACGCATTGCTTCCTCTACCCGTCGTATCGTCGGCTCTTTTACCAGTTCTCTGTGATTCAGGACTCTCGATACCGTTGCCGGTGATACCTGCGCTTTTTCCGCAATTAATGAAACAGTTATCTTCTTCATATTTTCTCTCTTTTTCAGGTTTTCTAAATTATTTTTATTATAAAGTATAAAGTATTTTTCGCCTGTTTAACAGAGATTTTATTCTGCTTTCTTAAATTTCTGTTTGATCTGAGGTCCCACGATCTGTACCATGATGACGATCAGAAGGATAATTCCCTTGATTGCATTATTGATAAGAGAGTCCATTTTAAGGGACACAATAATTTTGTCAATGATCGTATAGGACATTGCGCCAAACAGGATTCCGAGGCATTTTCCTTTACCACCTGACATGCTGATTCCGCCAAGTACTGCTGCTGCGATCGCATACATTTCATAGCTGTTTCCTGTGGTTGCCGGGTCAGCAGAAGCATTCATGGCAATCCATAAGAAAGCACCGATGCCAACAAGCGCACCTGCAATCACAAATACGGAAATTTTTACAGCCGCTGTATTGATTCCTGCCATCTGCGCACCTTTCATATTGCTTCCTACTGCATAAACTTTTTTACCGTATTTCGTGCTTGTTGTGATATATACAAAAACAAGTGTCATGATAATAAGGATCAGACCAACGATCGGGATCGTAGATACTTTTCCATTACCAAAATTATAAAGTGTCTGATAAGAAGACTGGCTGTTTGCCATCTTATACACAGAACTTCCGCCGCCGATCAGGGCTTTATCCACATGCTGGCAGAAATACTGTGCAAAAGAACGATAAATCAGCATCGTTGCCAGTGTAACGATAAATGCTGGCATCTGGATCCATCCTACCATCACGCCATTGATCAGTCCGCAGAATGCGCCAAACAGAACTGCAAATAAAAATGTGAGGATAATGCTGTTTGTCATGTTAAAGATAATGACAGAAAATCCACCATCTAAAGCCAGCATAGAACCAACAGAAAGATCGATCTCACCGGTGATGCAGATCAGTCCCATGCCCAATCCGATGATGCCAATTACTGCAGAATGACGAAATACATTCATCATACCGCTCCAGGTCAGTCCGTTTGTTGTCAGTGCATATACGATAAAAATTGCCACAAAAACAATGATATAACTATTTTCTCCCAAAAATCCTGCAATACGTCCAGGAACTGCTGTATTCTTTTTACTCATCTTATTTTCCCTCCTCTGCCTGCGCCGCATTTGTTGAATACATCATGACTGTCATCTCATCAATTTCCTGATGTTCCAGAACTTTAATGATCTCACCGTTATAAAATACTGCACAGTAATCGGCAACTTTCTGGATCTCCGGTATTTCTAAAGTATTGATCAGAATTGTTTTTCCCTGTTTTGCAAGTTCCAGGATCAGTTTGTAGATTTCTGCTTTTGCTCCTACATCGATTCCCTGTGTCGGGTTGTCCAGAAGAAGAATTTCTGCATCTGTATTCAGCCAACGTGCAAGAAAAACTTTTTGCTGATTTCCACCACTTAATGATGTAATTAAATCTTCGCAGGAATTTGCCTTTATATTCAGCATCTCTTTATATTTTTTATATCTCTCTATTTCTTTCTTTTTTGAAATAGCTGGTTTCCATGCAGAAAGAGTATGTTCTGACAGATACATATTTTCCAGAATATTCATATCTGGAATCACAGAATTTTCTTTTCTGTTCGAAGCAAGCATCGCAATCTGATCTTTCATAGCTGTATGAATAGAGTGATCCCGCATAACTTTGCCCATTGCCCGCATCTCGCCGCTGTATGCTCTTGTTACACCAAACATACACTGCATCAGTTCACTGCTTCCGGCACCCTGAAGGCCGGTCAGTCCAACAATACTGCCTTTTTTTACTGCCAGATTGATATTGCGAAAACCTTCTCCACTGAAATCCTTCAGTTCCAGGATTATATCACCCAACGACCTTTTTTCATATACATCCTGATCCGAGTATTTCTCTCCAACCATCATACGTGTAACATCTTCTGGTGTAGTATCCTTTATATTTCCGGCACCTATAAATTCTCCATTTCGGAATACGGTATATCGGTCTGACAGACGGAAAATCTCCGGCATTTTATGTGAAATAAAGATAAAGGAAGTTCCCTTTTTCTTCAAATTATTGACAATGTCAAACAGATGTGCCACCTCATCATTGTTTAATGATGTTGTTGGCTCATCCAAAATCAGAAGTTTTGCTTTAAAAAACAGTGCTTTTGATATTTCAAGTAACTGTTTCTGGCTGGTTTTCAGTTTAGAAACCTGCTGCGTAGGATCAATATCCACTCCCAGTTCCTGGAACAGTCTCTCTGCCTCCTGAATCATTTTTTTCTTATCAAGACATCCAAATTTAGTCGTATATTCTTTCTGAAGAAAAATATTTTCATATACTTTCAGATCATTAAACAGATTTAGTTCCTGATGAACAAAAGCTATTCCCAGGTTTTCAGACTGCTTTATTGTAATATTTTTCAGTTCCTTACCATCAAATTCTATCTCGCCTTTATCACGCGGAAATACACCTGTCAAAACATTCATAAGTGTTGATTTTCCCGCTCCATTTTCTCCAAGAAGTGCATGCACCTCTCCTTTTTCTACTGTAAGCTGTACATTTTTCAGTACCGGAACCCCACTGAAGGACTTACAGATGTTCTTCATCTGCAGCAAACTCATAATTCTCGCCTCCCCGCCCGAGTTACCGGGCTTTTTGATACATTGCTCTGATACGCATTCATTTAATTATCTGACAGAAGGGAACTTTACAGTTCCCTTCGCCATTTCTGTCTTATTAAAAAGAATTATATCACGAAAATTACTCGATTTAGAAAGAAGGATAATCTTTTACGTTGTCCTTATTTACGATTTCGCAGGCAATTACGTGATCCTGTTCTACATCTTTTCCATCCAGATAATCAACCATATCCTGGATTGCTGTCTGGATCATTGCCGGGCTGTAAGTTACAGATACAATACCGCCAAACTGATCTGCGATATCTGTGAAGGATTCACCACGAAGTACTGCATAAAGCTCATCCAGTCCGCCGCAGCCTGTCAGATAAGGTGCATTTCCAAGGAATTTTTCTTTTGTTGCGTCATCAATTCCGCCACCCTGAAGAGCTTCAAGGATACCCATTGCAAGTTCATCATCTTCTGCATAGAACCATTTGATGTCTGCATTTGATGCATCACCGAGCAGAGATTCATAGGCTGTCTTTGTATCAGAACGGCTCCAGTTCATAGCACCTGAATATGTGATAGATTTCAGATCGTCTTCAGACCATTTTGCATCGTCTGCAATTGTTTTTCCATCGTATTCCAGTTCTCCGGTAAGGTACTTTGTGAATCCTTCATCACGGAGAGTTGTTACAGAAGAAGTATCTCCTTCGTATACATAAACTGCATCACCAGGTTTCATACCCTGCTCTGTATAGTAAGCTGCACATGCTGCTCCGATACCTTCGTTGTCACCTTTTACGTTGGATACTGCACTGTCAGCTACACCTTCGATGATACGGTCAAATGCTACATATGGGATCTCAGCGTCAACCAGCTGCTGGATTGCAGACTGAACAGTGTCATCAATTGGCTGAATAACAACAGCGATGTTGTCTTCGCCAGCTGCAATAATGTCTTCGATGTTGACGATCTGTTCTGCTGCATCTGCAGATGTGATCAGCTCTGCGCTGTAAGTTCCGGCGTCATTTACTTCTTCAATTTTTTCTTTTGCGAATGTTGCTACGGAACCAGTCCAGCCATGGTCTTCCGGAGCTGTCAGCACATAAATGTGTGTAGCATTTCCTTCTCCGTCTGCAAATACAGGAGTAACCATACTACCCATTGTCATAGCTGCGATCAGCATGCAAACTACTGTTTTCTTCATAATTCATTTCCTCCTTTTGGAATATGTTTGTTTTTAATAAGCGGTTTTCCCCCGCATTATTTCAGCATTTTATTTAATAATTCAATTATTCAGAGCAACTTCTCAGATTACAAACTGTCTCATGTATCTCAGAGAAAGTTTCAGGCTGTCCAGAACTCTTTCTTCGGAACCTTCGAAAGATTTATCTTCAATTTCAATACAGGTATATCCTTCAAATCCAATGTCTGTTAATGCAGACACATATTTGCCCCAATCCACATCTCCCAGTCCCGGAAGCTTTGGTTTCATGTACTGAAGTGGATATGCCATTGTTCCACACTCTTTCAGTTTTTCTTTGAAAAGTTTAATGTCTTTGTAATGTACATGGAAGATTTTATCTCTAAACTCGTAAAGCGGCTGGATGTAATCAATCATCTGCCATACAAAATGAGATGGATCATAATTGATTCCGATATAATCACTGTCAAGAATATCAAAGACTTTTCTCCAGATTACCGGTGTTGTCATCAGGTTCTGTCCACCTGGCCACTGATCTCCGTCAAAGAGCATCGGGCAATTTTCGATTGCAATACGAACTTTCTTTTCCTCTGCGTAACGCACGATCGGAATCCAGATTTTTTTTACCAGTTCCAGATTTTCTTCTACTGTCTTTGTCTGATCTCTTCCGATAAAGGTTGTAACAAGGTTAATTCCAAGTTTTTTGCTTGCATCGATTACTTTGTATAAGTGTTCAATATTGGCAGCTCTTTTTTCCTGATTTCCATCCATGGTATTCGGATAAAATGCCAGAGAAGAAATCTCTACATTTTTTTCTTTGCAATAAGAAAGAATTTCTTCTGCTTCTTTATCTCCCAGATTTGCCACATCGATATGACTGACTCCTGCATATCTACGCTCTGCTTTGGCTTTCGGCCAGCAGGCAACTTCCACACACTCATAGCCAATCCCAGAAACCGTATCGATCATTTTTTTGAAATCATAATCTTCGAGTATTGCACTGACTAATCCTATCTTCACTCTAATTCCTCCTCATCTACGCGAACGGTTCTTCCAAGTTCGCTTGATTTCAGACTTCCGAAAATTGCCTTCATTGCGCTGAGTACGCTTTTTCCCGGAACAGCAGGTTCTGTGTCATTTTCTACAGATTCTACAAATGCATCAATGATTCCTGATTTTGTCTGATTATCATTTGTCTGAATCTGATCAATATCGTAGAACACTTTTCCTCCATCTTTGCGGATCAGTTCGATACAATATTTCGGGTCATGATAAATCTTGAGCATTCCTTCTGTTCCATAGATGATCGTGGAATTATCCTCCTCACCATAATACGTCCAGCTGGCTGTCATCGTTCCGATAATTCCGCTCTTCATTTTGTAAATACAGATGGCATTGTCATCTACTCCAATCAGGTTTCCATTACTGTCTTTCTTATCCAGAGTCGTAACTTTTGCAGTTGTTTCCTCTACTGTATCATTAAGCAGGTACTGGATCAGGTCTGTCTTATGTACTCCAAGATCTGCCATTGCTCCCATTGCAGCTCTCTTCTTATCAAAGAACCAGTTTTGCGGACCAGCATCTACACTCCATGTTTCCGGACCGCCATGTCCGAATGTTGTTTTGAAAGTAAGAACGCTTCCGATATCTCCACGCTCGATGAGTTTTTTTGCTTCTGCATGAGCTTTTGCAAATCTCTGATTCTGACCGATCATAAGTTTTTTGCTCATCTGCTCTGCTGTATCCACCATCATCTGGCAGTCTTTTAATTTTGTTGCCATCGGTTTTTCACAAAGTACATGTTTTCCGGCTTTTAATGCTGCAATCGTAATTTCAGCATGCACATGATTTGCCACACATACACTGACTGCATCAATTTCCGGATCTGCCAGCATCTCCTCAACGCTTTCATAAAACTTACAGTCATATTTTTCAGCAAGTTCTTTTGCCCGCTGCAGATTCAGATCATAAAGGCCAGTCAGCTTTGCATTCGGATTATCCAGATATTCCGGAATATGACGAACCTGTGCAATCTTTCCACATCCTATAATCCCGACTTTTACCATATCATTACCCCCTTTATGATTTCATTTTTCTTTCAATCTTTGTTTCATTTTTCATTTAAAACATATCATTTTTCAGAAATACAGTCAATATTTTTGTGCTATACGTATATTTTTTCTATGTTTTGCATCTTTTTATTATTCATTTTTGATGTTTATTACCATGTTTTATGTTTCATTTCTGAAAACTTTTCATTCTTTTCATTTTTCTACCAGGTAGCAGACATATTCCATCTGCATCTGGTCGCATCCTCGCAGAGCGTTTTTATGTAATAGGAACATTACGGAGTAATTTTCCATTATTACATAAAAAAAAGACACACATCTCTGTATGTCTCTCTGTCATGTCTTATCGAATATCTTTCGGATATTCCACACCTTCCGGCAATGGCTGCCATTCGTTCAGCCCAAGGCTCTGCTTAAACTTAGCCTGTTCAAGTGTCAGCTTCGGAAGATCATCCTGAAGATATGCCATCAATTCAGGAATACCCTCACGTGTAACATTATTCACCTCAAAAATATGCTCACATCCCATATTCTGCATCCACTGACGAACCATTGGTAAATTAGCATATGGAGAATCAACCTTTGTAATAATACCGATCAGCGGTCTCAAAAGGAAACATCTGCTGCCATCACTGAATAAGTTGAATGGTTCATCTGCCGCCTGCACGATTGCAACAACATCTGCCTCAAAAGAAAAACACGCCAGTCCGACGCTGAAATGCTTGGATTCTGCGTATTCTCCCGGTGAATCGATCGTATCTTCATTTGAATTTGTATACTGGGTTTTGTGATAATGTAATTCTTCACCCTTCAACGCCTGTGTCAAAGAAGTCTTACCAGCTTCACTTCGCCCCATTAAGAAAACTTTTTTCATTCTTTATCCTGTCCTGTTATCAGCTTTTGTGAATCTCACATACATCGAAATGCAGCTCATCACGAAAAAATTTCACAACTTCTTCTACTGCGGTCATCACCTGCGATAAACCGCCAAGTATAATCAGAGCTCCACTGAAACGATCCATAAATCCTACCTGAACATCTGCCGCCTTCACTGCAACATCTGTTGCAACCACAATGGCCTCCCATGGCGTAACGCGCATAATACCAATGGATTCACCTGTATGATCTTCTCCTTCGTGAACACCGATGTTAAGTGCCAGGTTCTGATAAACAGCCGGATCTGAAGGAGTGATTACATGTGCAAAATCAAGAGACTTACCCGGAACCCGTACACGCGTCAGACGAAGTTTCTTTCCTTTCAGCTTCTCATAATCGTCATTAAACAATTTCTCGAGAAGCTCTTCTCTCGTTATTCGTTCTTCCATGCCTTACTTCCTATCTCTTGGTAATATTGCAAACCACATATCCCAGTGTATCACGGAAATAATCTACGACTTCCGTCATTGCAGACATAACATCTGAGATTTCTCCTGTGATAATCATCGTTCCTGTAAAACGGTCTGCAAATCCAAGATATACATTGCCACTCTTCACTGCGATATCAGATGCAATAACAGCGGATTCTGACGGTGTCATATTCATGATTCCGATTGCAGAAGAGCGATAGTCCACCTGCGGATTCAGTCCGAGTTTCTGATATATGATCGGAGCCGGGCCACCCATTACATGTGCAAAGGTAATCTCCTTACCTGCAACCGTCTCCTGCACGATTCTGATCTGATCGTTATGTTCATTTGCCATTGATAGCTCCTCACTTTCAATTAATATGAATGCTCACTACGTATATTAGTGCAAAATACTACTTATCTAATAGTATTAATTGTACTATTTTGTACACATAATGTCAAGGCGATTTTCTATCAACTCAGCACGAAACAACTGTTTTTGTTTTTAAAATCCACACAAAACAACATTATTTTTTTCCCTGACAATTTAAAATGCACCAAAAAACAACTGTCTCGGATTTCTCCAAAACAGTTGCTTTCCTGATAAATATATCACTTTTTTCTAAATCAGCTTATTTCTGATACATATCTGACTGGTCGCTGTCAAAATAATTGATTCTCATAGATGCCTTGACATCATTCAAAGTCTGGGCTGCTTTTGCTTCTGCTACTCTGCTGCCTTCTTTGAGAATTTCCATAACATCCGGAATACGCTGTTCCCATTCTTTTCTTCTTGCACGAATCGGGCTCAGCTCTGCCTGCATTACATTATTCAGGAATTTCTTAACCTTAACATCGCCGAGACCACCTCTGCGGTAGTGATCTTCGAGCTCTTCGAGGTTCTGGTATTCCGGCAGGAATTCCGGGAAATACTCATCCTTACAGAATGCTTCCAGATAGATAAATACCGGATTGCCCTCTACGCGGCCAGGATCCTGTACCCGAAGATGATTCGGGTCTGTAAACATGGACATAATCTTCTTCTTAACATCTGCTTCCTCATCAGAAAGATAAATACAGTTGCCAAGAGACTTACTCATTTTTGCCTTGCCATCGATACCCGGGAGACGTAAACATGCCTTATTGGATGGCAGCACGATCTTCGGATCTGTCAGAGTCTCTCCATAAACGGTATTGAATTTGTGTACGATTTCTTTACACTGCTCGATCATCGGCATCTGATCTTCACCAACCGGTACATGCGTTGCACGGAAAGCTGTGATATCTGCTGCCTGACTGATTGGATAACAGAAGAAACCAACCGGAATGCTTGCCTCAAAGTTACGCATCTGAATTTCAGCTTTAACGGTAGGGTTACGCTGCACACGTGCAACCGTAACAAGGTTCATATAATAAAAAGTCAGTTCTGTCAGTTCCGGTACCATAGACTGAATAAAGATTGTAGATTTTGCCGGATCGATCCCGCATGCCAGATAATCCAGTGCAACCTGAATGATGTTCTGACGTACTTTCTCCGGATGCTCTGCATTGTCTGTCAGTGCCTGTGCATCTGCGATCATAATATAAACTTCATCATAATCACCGGAATTCTGAAGTTTGACACGTTCTTTCAGTGATCCTACATAATGTCCTACATGAAGTCTTCCGGTAGGACGGTCACCAGTTAAAATAACCTGTTTCATTTATTTCTTCTCCTCAGGGCACTCTGTCGAATCCTGCGGTGCCTCTTTTTCTATAGTTTCTGCCTGTTCTTCCGGCTGTTCTGGGGATTCCTTTTCGAGATCCCGCAATACTTCTTCGCAGCCTTCCTCCGGCTCTCTTTCTTCAAACGGAACGAAGTTTGCATGATGTCCCACATATTTATATGCCGGACGGATAATCTTGCTCGCATTGAGGATTTCCTCAAGACGATGTGCGCTCCATCCCGGAATACGTGCAATTGCGAAAATTGGTGTAAACAGCTCTTTGGGGATTCCAAGCATAGTATATACGAAACCACTGTAAAAGTCTACGTTTGCGCAGACATTTTTGAAAAGTCTCCGCTGTTCCATGACCATTCTTCCTGCCAGACGTTCTACCAGTTCGTAAAGGGCAAATTCTTTCATCATTCCCTTCTCCTGTGCAAGGTCTCTGGCAAAACGTTTCAGGATTACTTCACGCGGATCAGAAAGTGTATAAACAGCATGTCCCATACCATAGATCAGACCGGTATGATCGAATGCTTCTTTATTCAGAATCTTGCGGAGATATGCTTCTACCTCTTTCTCATCTGTCCAGTCTTTGACATTCGCCTCGATATCCTCAAACATGTTCTGTACCTTAAGGTTTGCACCACCATGACGAGGTCCTTTGAGCGAACCGATAGATGCTGCAATAGAAGAATAAGTATCTGTTCCGGAAGAAGTAACTACGTGTGTCGTAAAAGTAGAGTTGTTACCACCACCATGCTCTGCATGAAGGATCAGGGCAATATCAAGTACTTTCGCCTCCAGTTCTGTGTATTTGCCATCCGGTCGAAGCATCAGAAGGATGTTTTCTGCAAGTGAAAGCCCTTTCTGTGGATTACGGATAAACAAAGTCTCATCACGACGGAAATGTCTGTAGGAATGATAGGAATATACTGCAATCAAAGGCAGTTTTGCGATCATTTCAATGCTCTGGCGAAGAACATTTTCCGCAGAAATATCTTCTGGTTTGGAATCATAGGTGTACAGAGTGAGAATACATCTCTGCATTGCATTCATGATATCACCGTTGGAAGCTTTCATAACAACGTCACGCACAAAACGTCCGGACAGAGTTTCAAAGTTTTCCATGATATTTTTGAATATTTCCATATCTTTATCTGACGGAAGTCTTCCGAACAGAAGCAGATAGATGGTTTCTTCAAAACCAAATTTACGTCCCTTAAGACCATCTACGATATCATTTACATTATATCCCTGATAATACAGTCTTCCATGTGCCGGGATCTTACGTCCATTAATAAGATCGTAACCTGTTACATCTGAAATCTCGGTAAGCCCTGTCAGGACACCTTTACCTGCGGAGTCACGCAGGCCTCTTTTTACATCATATTCTACATACAGATTCGGGTTGATCCGGTGACCATTCATCAGTTCTTCCCCAAGCAATTCCATGCTGTCTTTCAAATTGCCCATCTCTTCAAGATTCAACATCTCATGATCTGCCATTTGCTCTCTTCCTCCATCTCTATTTCTATTCTACAAAGGATTTCCGGCCGATGCATTTACAGCTTCGCCAGAATTCACGCATTCATGCGTTACTAGACTAAATTGTATTCTATTTTACACGAATATACCCTAAAATACAATAGATAAATAGAGATAAATCAACAAAACTTTCGTAAGCAAAAATTTCACAGTATAAAATTGTCGTCTAGCCCCGAATCTTCTCTTCCCACTCTTTCTCGCGAAATCCTGTAAGGACGAAATCTTCACCTACTACAAGCGGGCGTTTGACAAGCATGCCATCTGTTGCCAGTAATTTCAGCTGTTCATCCTCTGACATCTCCGGAAGTTTATCCTTGAGGTTCATCTGCTTGTAGAGCATGCCACTGGTGTTAAAAAATTTCTTAAGTGGCATTCCACTTTTTTCATACCATTCTTTCAATTCTTCATATGTAGGATTTTCCTCTATGATCGGGCGCTCCTCGAAAAAAATCTTGTGTTCATCAAGCCATTTTAGGGCTTTCTGGCAGGTGCTGCATTTGTGATATACTAAAACTAACATGATGATTTCCCCTATATGTCAAATTTTGAGTCTCTGTAAACAGTTACCTCTTTTGTTCTATGATATCCCACTGCCCTGGTACTGTCAACGAGCTTTTTTTGTAACATTTTGTCGAATCTGTCCATTCTATTTTTTTCCGAACGACTCTGGTATTTTATGTATGAATCTGCTACAATATGTTGCAGTTATTTAACTTACTGCTTACGACCATTGCGATTCTGGCCGAATGCATATTGCAAACTAATCCATCTTATATAAAGGAGGTCCCATCATGGGTTATGATAAACTTGAACGAAATCTGATCGACATCATCAAGGAAGAACAGGCGAAACTCGGTTTCTTTAAAGAAGATATCCGTCTGTACTATCCGCTTTCTTCCCTGAATCATTTTTTCTCTGCCACAGACAATGCAGACGAGATGCAGGCCCGCCTGAATGCCTTACCGACATCCATCACAGAAAAGCTTGGACAGATCGAAATCTCTCACAAAGGAGATCGTTTCTGTTTTCACATCCCAAAAGAAGGAACCGTCTATGTGCATGATAACACCGCACCAAACGAATTCATCAAAAGTCTTGTGGAATTAGTAGCAAAACACGACTGCACGATGAATGAAATTCTGGATCTGTTCCATACTTATTCACAGAACATTATCACAGAAGAAATAAACAACGACGAATTTGACCGTCTGATCCGTTTTGCTGATAAACCAGAAGACACTTATTACTATTGTTTCAAAGACGAAGGCTGCCATATCATTTACCACCGCTTCCTGCCGGAAGATTACGCAGACTTCGATTTCTAAGGAGGAATGCTTATGTGTACAGCTGCAACTTATAAAACAAAAGATTTTTATTTTGGAAGAACACTGGACTACGAATTTTCTTACGGCGATCAGATTACGATCACTCCAAGGAATTATCCGTTTTCTTTCCGGCATGCCGGTACAAAACAAACGCACTATGCGATCATCGGCATGGCTCATGTAGCCGGAGGTTATCCATTATATTATGATGCCATCAATGAAAAAGGTGTTGGCATGGCAGGACTGAATTTCGTTGGAAATGCTGCTTATGCCAATGTAAAACCGGATGTAACCAATGTTGCCCAATTCGAATTCATCCCGTGGATCTTAAGCCAGTGTGCTTCTGTCGCGGAAGTTCGCACACTTCTTTCCCACATGAATCTGGTCAATACTCCATTCAGCGAACAGTTTCCTCTGGCGCAGCTTCACTGGATCATCTCTGATGAAACTGCATCTATTACAGTAGAATCCATCGCAGACGGTCTGCATATCTACGATAATCCGGTCGGTGTACTCACAAATAACCCACCTTTTCCACAGCAGATGTTCCAGTTGAATAATTATATGCACATTTCTTCAAAACAGCCCGTAAATACTTTTGCAGATGATCTGACTCTTACTGCCTACAGCCGCGGAATGGGTGCCCTCGGACTTCCGGGTGACCTGTCTTCTGCTTCCCGTTTTGCACGTGTTGCTTTCACAAAGATGAATTCCATCTCCGGAGATTCCGAAGCTGAAAGCATCAGCCAGTTTTTCCATATTCTTGGCTCCGTTGACCAGCAGAGGGGCTGTTGCGAGGTTACTGAGGGAAAATATGAAATCACACTCTATACATCCTGCTGTAACGCAACAAAAGGAATTTACTATTATACAACTTACGAAAACCACCAGATCAGTGCTGTTGATATGCACAGAGAAAATCTGGATGGAACTACTTTAATCTGTTATCCGGTCATTCAGGGTGAGCAGATTCATTTTCAGAATTAGGAGGCACAACACATGAATCTTGGAAATTTAATGCAGTTAAAAAATTCCTGGGCAACCTTTACCCAGAATCATCCGAAATTCCCGAAGTTTCTTCAGGCAGCCAGCACAGCTGTCAAAGAAGATACACTGATTGAGATCAAAATCACAACAGCTGAAGGAAAAGTGATTGAGACAAATCTCAAAGTAAAAGCGTCAGATATCGAGCTTTTCAAAAACCTGACCATGTGATATACTGACCACAGATTTTAGAATATGTACAAAAGAACAGGACACAAAAGAGGACTTCTCCGGTAACTGTTCAGAACAGCATCTTCTCTGCATTCATGTTCTACATAATCTGTGGACAGTTCTTGTCTGACACAAATGATAAAATAAAATCTAAAGGGACATTACAAATGTATGTTATTATTACATCTGCAATGCCCCTTTTTTATAATCTCACCCGTTCTTCTTTTCCATTTGCCACACGGAACGCTCTCGGCGTCGTATGGTAGCGTTCTTTAAATACCCGGTGAAAATAACTGCCATTCTCATAGCCAACCGCTGCAATGATGTCACTGATCGGAAGATCTGTCTCGCACATCAGTTCCACAGCTTTGTTCAGACGTTTGCGCTGAAGCAATTCTTTGAAATTAAATCCCGTATTTTTCCGGATCATCTTACTCAGCATATGCATCGGCAAATGCAATTTTTCGCAGAGTTCTGTAAGTGTCGCCGTTTTGTACTGCTGTTCGATATAATCCAGCGTTGTCATTGTGATCATGTTTTCATACTGATTCGGCAGGCGCATCTCCGCATACTGTACAGATTCCAGAAGATAGAGGAAAATCAATCCCATCGTTGTCTGGTTGATCCGATTCTGATCGCCTTTACCGGTCACAAGAGAGTAGATCATATTTTCCAGAAGATTCTGGATCTGCAGCACTTCTGCAACCTTAAAATGCAGATATTCTCCACGCTCTTCATCTTGGCGCAGCACATTGACCAGGAAATCTGCAAGGACATTATTATTCCCCGCCATCGTATAGGCCACATCAAAAAACTCTGGAAGGATCATAAAGTTGATTGCAATATCTTCTTCCCCCGCCGGCAGAATCTCATGTCTCGTATACTGGTTCAAAAACAACAGTTCGCCTGCATGGATCACGACTTCTTTACCACCTATAATATTTGTAAGCTGTCCCTGGCAGACATAAAGCACCTCAATATAATTATGCCTGTGCGATGGAAAATGCACAAATCGTGTATGGGTACGTACAGCGATCAGTTTGCCCTCACTGAGCATTTTCGCACTGTCCACCGTGAAATCCTTCCCAGATGTATAAAGGTCCTTATCTACCTCTGCAACCCCATCCAGGATTCTCTGTTCTTCTTCTGTTACAACTCTTAAATGATCCAATAAAGCCTGCTGCATCTGTTACTCCCGCTTTCTTCACTGCTATAATTTTGCTCCGGTAACTTATTTCTTTTATTCTACCATGCTCAGACAGTATAAAGCAATATGACAAAAAAGTACACAAAAACAGAGCGAAGCCTTTCGGCTCCGCCCTGTCTTTTAAGGATTTATCATATTCAGAAAAACTTTTGCTTCTCCAAGCGTGCTGATTAGTACAGTTTAGCGTAGTCAGCTACGTTGTCTGGTGTGAACTGAAGTGGCTCACCAAGAACGATTTCTGTTCCTTCATCATCAGCTTTTGTGATTGTGAATTCACCCATATCGCCAGCTGTGAATGTTTCATCTTCTGCACCAGTGATGTCACCTTTTACAAGTGCCATTGTTGCATATGCGGAAAGTTTTCCAAGGCCTTCCATATCCCACAGATAGAAGTATGGGCAGGAATGTGCATCGTCATCACCTGTGTACTCCTGCATTTCAGAAGGAAGTCCAAGACCTGTCAGTTTGCAAGCAGATTCGTTGTCCTGAAGGTATTTAGCAGCTGCAGCAATACCAACTGTTGTAGGTGCGCAGATAACTTTCAGATCTGGGTAGTTCTGAAGAAGAGCTGCTGTCTGGTCTGTAGATTTCTGAGGTTCGTCATCACCATAAGCTACTTCTACAAGTTCCAGTTTGCTGTATTTCTCATCGCCTTCCATGATGGATTTCATAGCGTCGATCCAAGCGTTCTGGTTTGCAGACTGAGATGTTGCAGAAAGGATAGCGAACTGTCCTTCTCCACCGGAGATATCAAGAACTGCATCCATAAGAGCCTGTCCAACTGCCTGTGTACCAGCCTGGTTTACGAATACCTGACGGCTGTCTTTATTCGGAGCGGAGTCGAAAGAAGATACTTTGATTCCAGCGTCCATAGCTTCTTCCAGTTTAGCCTGAAGAGCGTTAACGTCATTTGCGGAGATGCAGATTGCATCTGGCTGCTGAGAGATCAGGTTGTCAAGAACTTTGATCTGAGCATCTGCTGTTGCAGCTTCCGGATAAACAACATCTACAGTTGCACCTTCAGCTTCTGCTGTTTCTTTGAATGCTTTTGCAGCGATTTCGAAGAATGCGTTACCTGCTGATTTTCCAACCAGTGCGATTTTCTGTCCGTCTCCGGCTTTGTCAGCTGCCATTACAGGTGCTGCACAGCTAAGTACCATTGCTCCGCAAAGAAGTGCGCTGATAATTTTTTTGTTCATTTTGTTTTCCTCCCTTGGAAATATAGTTTTTATTTGCAACTGCTCCCCTGCTACAAGAGAGCAGCCACTTACGTTATTAAATAAATATTTAGTTTTTCTTCATGCTTACTGCTTTTTTAACATTTCCGATGATGTTCGGAAGAGCTACTGCAGCGATCAGAAGTACACCGATGATCAGCAGGATAACCTGTGCATTAACGTTTCTCTGACCAAGACCTACACGGAGGCAAACGATGATGAATGCGGAAATAAATCCACCTGCGATATTACCTTTACCACCTGTAGAGGAAATACCTCCGAATACTGCCATTGCGATGGCATCCATTTCAAATCCGTTACCGGTTGTTGTATTTGCACCGTATGAAGAAGAAACTAAGAACAGTGCACACAGTCCGGAAACTGTACCCATGATGGTGTAAATGATGAAACGGATCTTCTGTACATGAACACCTGAGTAATATGCTGTCAGACGGTTTGTACCGATTGCATATACACGACGTCCGAATGTGCTCTTGCCTAAGATAACAGCAAAGATCACAGAAAGGATTACTACGAGAAACAGAATGTATGGAACATTTCCGATCTTTCCGCCGATTGCACGGAAACCATCGGTGTTGCTTGCAGAAATACTACCGCCGCTTCCAAGAACGATCTCGGAGATACCACGGAAGATGATCTGTGTTGCCAGTGTTACGATCATTGGAGGCAGTTCCTGGAATTTTGTAAGGATAAATCCGTTAACTGCTCCGCAGATGGTACCAACGCCAAGCGCTGTAATCACAACTACGATAAATGGTGCATTTGCGTTGCACACGATACAGCTCATTGTTGCAGAAAGGCAAACGATCGCACCTACGGAGATATCGATCTCGCCAAGTACCAGGATGTATGCCATCGGCAGCATCATAAATACCTCTGCCAGATAAACCGGCATCTGACGAAGCAGACTGCTCAGGTTATAATATTCAGAAAACATTGCGCAGAAAATATTGACTGCAATAAACAGCAGGACCAATATTCCCTCCCAGGAGAAGATCATTTTCTTCACTGGGCTCTCCGGCACATTATTAATACTTCTTCCAGATTTTCCAGCCATGATTACATCTCCCTTCCTTTCAGTGCATTCTTATCAGCGATACGCTGCAGGATTACGTTCATTACTACTACGACAAGGATGATAATACCCTTGATGGTATTCAGCCATAACTGGTTGAAGAATGGAATCAGCGGAAGTGCTTTTGCGATTGTTGCAAGGATCAGGGATCCAAGTAAAGCACCGATCACGGTACCACGTCCACCGTTCATGCTTACACCACCGATAACGCAGGCTGCGATAACATCCATTTCACCGCCGTACTGCATGTCAGGCATTGCAGATGCATATACAGAAACCTGAAGAGCTCCGCCAAGACCTGCCAGAAGGCCCATGATCGTATAAACAAGAAGTTTGATATTCTTTACATTGATACCAGATACTTCTGCTGCACTCGGGTTACTACCTACTGCATAGATCATACGTCCTGTTCTGGTCCATTTCATAAACCAGAAGAAAAATACATAACATACAATGATTACCCAGATGACTGCATTCAGTCCGAGGAATTTTGTTGTTGCAAAATTCTTGAAGTTGCCAAGTGCTGCTGCACTTGCCCATTCACCACCGTGGGATACCTGATAACCAAGTGCACGGTAGATATACATAAAGCCCATGGTTGCAATGATCGGAGGAACATCTGCTCTGGAAATGATCAGACCAACAACAGCTCCACATACGATACCGATTGCAATTGCGATCACGAATGCGAGGAATGTGCTGGAGATATGTTCATATTTCAGAAGCATACCGATGCTCATACCGGAAAGTGCAAGTGTTGACATGATAGAAATATCAATTCCGCCAACAAGCATTACACACAGCATACCAAGTGACATTACCATTGTTACTGCATTGTTTTTCAGCATATCCATCAGTGACTTAGGAGTCAGGAATGATGGGTTGATTGCTGTAATGATTACAAAAAGAACGATCAGGACAACTGCAAGCAGTGCTTCACGGGAGCCTGTGATCTTCTTCATGACTGATTTCTTTTCCATTATTCAGCACCCCCTGTATGTCCTTTTTCCATTGCGAGTTCAAGGATTCTTTCCTGTGTAGCTTCGCCACGGTTCAGCTCGCCGGTCTTACGTCCGTTGCACATAACAACGATACGGTCTGCCATACCAAGGATCTCTGGCATTTCAGAAGAAATCAGGATGATCGCATAACCTTTCTTTGCAAGGTCGCCCATGATCGCATAGATTTCAGCTTTTGCACCTACGTCTACACCTTTGGTAGGCTCATCCATGATAACAACTTTCATTTCCTGGCTTAACGCCTTGGCAACAACAACTTTCTGCTGGTTACCACCGGAAAGAGAGCTTGCCGGCTGGAAGATATCAACTGCCTTTGTATCAACTTCTTCAAGAAGTTTTTTGGCAAGATCACGTTCTGTCTTTTCATCATTGATACCACTCTTCGCATATTTGCTGATGGTAGGAAGTGTTACGTTTCTTCCCAGTCCCCAGCTCATGATCAGACCTTCTTTCTGACGGTCTTCCGGAAGAAGAATGATACCTTTTCCCATTGCATCGGACGGTTTTTTGATGTGAACTTCTTTACCTTCGAGGTAAACCTTACCGGAATCCGGCTGTGTGATACCGCAGACAGCTTCAACGGTTTCGGTACGTCCTGCACCTACCAGACCGGTAAGTCCAAGGATTTCGCCTGCACGAACTTTAAAAGATACATCTTTGAAATAACCTGTTCTGGAAAGATTTTCAACCTTGAGCATCTCATCTCCCAGTTTCACTTCCGGTTTCGGGAACAGGTCTTTGATCTCACGACCAACCATTGCTTTGATCAGATCTGCATTTGTAATTCCATCTACATCGTAAGTTCCAATATACTGGGAATCACGGAATACAGTAACTCTGCTTGCCAGACGATACATATCCTCAAAACGGTGAGAAATGAAGATAATGGAAACTCCGTCAGCTTTTAATTTATCAACCAGTGTGTAAAGTTTTTCGGATTCGGATCTTGTCAGTGCTGCAGTAGGCTCATCAAGAATGATGATTCTTGCATTGGTGGACATTGCTTTTGCAATCTCTACCATCTGCTGCTGAGCAACACTTAAGGTACCCATTTCTGCTGTTGCATCAAAATCTGCATCCAGCTGTTTCAGAAGTTTGTTTGCTTCTGTGTTCATGGCTTTCCACTGGATCATTCTGTTTTTGATGATCTCATGTCCCATGAAAATATTTTCTGCAACGGTCAGATGCGGATAAGATGTCGGATGCTGATATACGGCTGCGATACCTGCGGCCTGTGCATCTTTCGGTCCTTTGAAATCCACCTTCTGTCCATTTAAGAACATCTCGCCTTCTTCTGCCTTATGTACACCGGTAATTACTTTAATAAATGTAGATTTACCAGCACCGTTTTCACCCATAAGTGCGTGAACTTCGCCAGGTTTTAACTGGAACTGTACATTGTTCAGTGCCTTAACGCCCGGGAAAATCTTTGTTATGCCTTTAAGTTCAAGAACATATTCAGACACGGCTCTTTCCTCCCTTTTCTTAAATCTGTTATTATTATAACAATAAAACTTTCTATCCAAAACAGGAAAATATTTCGAATCGGGGTAAAATATTTTCCTGTTAATGGGTAATATTTTCCAGTTATCTTCCCAAAACAGGCACTGTCATTAGTAACTGTTCACAGCAAGCGTTCCATGACATTGACATGAGTTTTTGCATTTGTTATAGTTACTATATATTTATTACTGAAGGGAATTCGTGCAAAAATGAGCTTTCTTGGCAAAGTAAAAAAGAAACTGCGAAACGGCAGCTGGTATCCTTTTTACAATACATTCTATGAAAAAAATAATCTGGATCCCCATATGATCCTGCTGGAATCCAGAAGTGGCAAAGCTCTGGAGAGTAATATTCTTTCCTTATTAAAAGAGCTCTGTCAGGAACCCTATCGCAGTTTCACACTTGTACTGTCTGTCCATCGTGACTCTGAAAATGAAATAAAAGAGAAACTCCAGAAGAACTCCATTCAGGGAGTTCATTTTGTGCGTACCGGTTCTGTTGCTTATTACCACGCCCTCAGCCGTGCCGGCTATCTTGTGAATGATACCTCGTTCCCGGGACGCTTTATAAAAAAGGAAGGTCAGATTTACCTGAATACCTGGCATGGCACGCCTCTTAAGAAGATGGGACGTGACAATCGTCCTGAGATGGTAACCATGGGAAATGTACAGCGGAATCTGCTGGATTCTGACTATCTGGTATTTCCAAACCAGTTTATGGAAGAAAAAATGTCCGGAGCCTATATGCTGGACAGTCTGTACCGCGGAACCGTTCTTCGCGAGGGTTACCCACGTAACGATATCTTTCGTCAGCCGGCAAATCTCCACTTAAAAGAGCAGGTCGGTCTGCAGGGCAAAAAACTGCTTGCCTACCTTCCGACTTTCCGTGGTAATTTTAATGCTCTGGACGATCAGGGATATATGCAAACGCTCTCTCAAAATCTTTCTCTGTGGGATTCCCAGCTGAATGAGGATGAGATTCTTCTTATTAAATTGCATCCGTTCCTTCATGGTCTGGAAGATTTTTCCGGTTATCATCATATTCTGCCATTTCCGGCATCCTGGGATACTTATGAGGGATTGAGTGTCTGTGATACGCTAATCACGGATTATTCCAGCGTGTTTTATGATTATGCCAACTCCGGCAAAAAAATCATACTTTTTGCCTATGACCGCAAGGAATATGAAAGTTCCCGTGGTATGTATGAAACAATCGATTCCTATCCTTTTGATTATACTGAAAAAGCAGAGGAGGTCATTCCATTTGCACACTGCTCCGGTGGCACACCGGACAATGCTTTTATGCAAAAATATGCCAGCTATGAAGACGGACACGGTGCCGAAAAGATCTGTCGTCAGGTCTTCCTTCATGAGGACTGCTGCCGCAAGTACCAATATCATGGCAATGGTAAAAAAAATATTCTGATTTATGCAGGAGACCTGGATCTCAACGGTATCACAACTGTCCTGTATTCTCAGCTTCATGAACTGGATCTTACCCGTTATAATTATTTTATTTCTTTCCGTTCACTGTACGTAAAAGATCACCCGGAAAGGATGGAACGCCTCCCGGAAGGCGTCGGGATCTATCCACTGGCCAGTGAAATGAATATGGATCTGCTGACAATGGCTGTCCAGCTTCTGAAACTGAAAGGCCATACCGGTTCCTGGGCCGAACACAGACTGCATACCGCTTACAGACGCGAATGGAAAAAACATTTCGGAAGTACTGAATTTGCCTGTGTAATTCATTATAACGGCTACGAAGCCTATACAACTTCACTTCTTGAAGAGGCTCCATGCCCACGAAGTATCTGGATTCACAATGATATGGCAAGGGAAGTCCACTTGAAAGGCAATATGAACCCTTATCTTCTGAAAGAGGCATATCATACCTATGATCACATTGTACCGGTGAGTGAAGATCTTATCCAGCCTGTTGTCAGTGAATTCGGTGCTGACCGTTCCAGAATCACGGCCATACACAACTGTCACGATTATCAGAGTGTGCTGGAGCGAAGCCTTGCTCCCGTTGCATTCAATGAAGATACACTATCCAATGTTTCTCTGGAAACACTACAGTCTGTACTTGATTCTGACGCTCCAAAATTTATCAGCATCGGTCGTTTTTCACCTGAGAAGGGACACAAACGACTTCTGGATGCTTTTGAACAATACTGGAAGGAGCACCCTGACACCTGGCTAATCATCATCGGCGGTGTTGGTAATCTCTACGATGAAACACTGGCTCATACCAGGGCTCTGCGCGCATCCGATCATATTATCCTGATCCGTGCAGTCACCAATCCTATGCCCATTCTGAAACGCTGTGATCTGTTCCTTCTTTCTTCCTATTATGAAGGACAGGGAATCGTTCTTATGGAAGCGGCAACACTCGGTATCCCTGTAATGGCCTGCGACGTAAGCGGATGTCACAGTTTTCTGAAAAAATACGGCGGGCTTTTGCTCGAAGATTCAGAAGCCGGACTCCTGCACGGCATGCAGTTATTCGCAGAAGGAAAAGTTCTCCCACTGCATATCGATGCCGAATGCATTAACCGTACCTCAGCCGCCCAGGTAGAGGCTTTAATTGCCGGTGATATCTCGTCCAAAAACTGAAAGGAACTTTTTATGACAACAAATAAACCTCTGATTTCAGTTATCATGCCCGTCTATAATGGTGGCTTTACCATCCGACAGGCAGTGGAATCTGTTTTCTGCCAGAATATTCCTCTGGAACTGCTGGTCATTGACGACGGTTCCACGGACCAGACTTCAGAAGTACTGTCCGTTTACCGGAATCGTCCAGATTTCCATTATCTGAAAAATCCACATAATATTGGAGCTGCAGCCTCCCGTAACCGGGGGGTTCAGGAAGCTCACGGACAGTATGTCGCATTCCTTGACGCAGATGACTGGTGGGAAAACGGCAAACTGCAGATTCAGCTGGATACTCTTCACGAAACAGGTCGTGTACTCTGTTCTACCGGAAGAGAACTTATGAACTACGATGGAACTCCTACCGGCAAATATATCCCGGTGAAGGAAACAGTCTCTTACAGGGATCTTCTGAAACATAACAGTATCAACTGTTCTTCTGTTCTCCTGTTGAGAGATGTCGCTGCTGAATTCCCGATGGAACACGATGACAGCCACGAAGACTACCTTACATGGCTTAAGATTTTGCGCAAATACGGTCCCGCTGCCGGTATTGACCGCCCGCTTCTTAAATATCGTATGAGCAAAACCAGCAAATCCGGAGACAAAAAGAAATCTGCCATTATGACTTATAAAGTATATCGTTATATGGGCTACAGCCACATGCGCTGTATTCTGTATTTTATTTCCTATGCCATACATGGATTCTGGAAATACCGCTGATACTGTATCATTTTAACTGGAAAGGACATAGCAACCATGGGAAAAGCCAAAAATCTGCTGTTCACAGCATGCCTGGAGCATTTTGGACAGATTCGTCCAGATTCTCATATCTGGCTGTTTTCTTCTACAGATAACAGTCATTACAATTATAATTCCCGTTATCTTTTTGAATACGTAAAAGAAAATCTTCCGGAGATCACCCCTCTTTTCGTGATCAATGATCCGGAGCTTCGAAATAGTCTTTCCTCTAAATATGGAAAACAGTATTTTATCGAAACAGAAAGTATACAGGGTATTCGTCAGGCACTGTCAGCCGGTGTATGGTTTACATCTGCCGGGCTTCCTGCCTATGGGACCGGTCTTCACAAAAAGAGACTGATCATTAATCTCTGGCATGGTGTTCCACTGAAAAAAATTGCTCTTCTGGATCCTAATCTCAAAAAAGCAGCACGTATTTATTTCAAAAAGATTTTCTCTGAAAACTATACCTGTATCCTGACAACCTCTCATGAACTGATTCCCCTTATGGCCAGAAGTTTTGCTGTTTCTGAAGACAAAATCAAGGTCTGGGGACAGCCGCGAAACGATGGACTGTTCCAAAAAAATGACTGCCGTGAAATTTTAGGCCAACTGTTTCCGGATCTTCCGGAATATACAAAGACTGTGCTTTATGCCCCAACTTTCCGCGATTATGGACAGGTTCAGCTGTTTCCGTTTAAAGATTTTGATCAGAAACAGCTGGAGGCATTTCTTGATGAAAAGAACATGTTGCTTTTTATACGGACTCATGTTGCCGAACAGGGTTCTGCTGCTCCATATCTTGGAAAAAGAATTCGTTTTCTTGGAAATGAACAGGCTGAAGATGTCACCGGTATTCTGAATATCTTTGACTGCCTGATCACCGATTATTCCAGTATTTACATTGATTATCTTCTCACTGACAAACCAATGATATTTCTTCCGTACGACCGTCAGCAGTACCTTGACGGACGCGGCATGAATTTTGATTATGATGACGTAACCCCTGGTCCGAAGCCTGAGACATTCAATGACTTTCTGGATGCCCTCTCTCCAAAAGAGGATTTCTGGAAATCTGAACGGACACGGGTAAACCGTCTTTTTAATGAAATTCAGCATCCCTGTGCTGCTGATATCTGTAACAAGGTTCTGAAAATGATTTGGTAACTTTAATCTTTACTGCACCAATACTAAGGAGAATCATATGAAATTACTGATCGTAGATGATGAAGAGCTTACCCGCACTGGTGTGATCACTTCGCTGGACTGGGCTTCTCTTGGCATAGATGAAGTCCTGCAGGCAGATGATGGTGTGCACGGTCTTGAAACAGCACGGCTCTGCAAGCCGGAAATCATTCTGTGTGATGTGCGTATGCCCCGCATGGATGGTATTTCCATGCTGGAACGTCTGGAAAAGTTTCTTCCTGATACTGTTCCGATCTTCATGAGCGGATACTCAGATAAAGAATATCTGAAGGCGGCTATCAAATTAAAAGCAGTCAACTATATTGAAAAGCCTTTTTCTATTTCAGAAATCGAAACTGCCATCCGCGAAGCCCGTGAACTTTACACCCAAAAAGTCCATTCCCGCAGAGGCGAGACACTGCATTCAATGGAAACTGCTTCCCGTCTGGCACTGCAGCTGACTCTTCCCTACGGAGGCAACAGCCAGATCATAGAGCAGCTCTCATCTGAACTTGGGCTTACTATGAATGCATCCACTTACTTTACTTCTTTTATCGTAAAAACGGATCTGTTTCTGGATGCATCCATTCCATCCATGACTGATTTTTATCAGGAATTCCAGGATTTTCTGGAACCATTTCATATGAAATGCATTTATCTCGAAAAGAAAATGCAGTATCTTGTTTATTTTCTGTTTTCACAGAATGAGCCAGCCAGCAGACAGTTGCAGTCAGTGAATACTTACCTTTGCAGTCATTTTGCAGAGATCGGACATTATTCTATGGCATGTGGTGATACAGTATACGGCCTTTCAAAAGCCTATCAGACCTATACTTCTGCTGTTATTCTGTTACAGAGCAGTTATTTTTTTCCAGAAAATACGCTACTGACTTCTGCCCAGCCAGACGAAAGTCCGGATGTACAGAGTAATATTTTTTCAGACTCGCCGGCGGCGGCTTTTGCAGATGCATTATCCAGGCTGGATCAGATCTCCGCTGAAACTATTCTTCAGAAACTGTATACTACTTTTTATAAAAATCATCGTTTTCTGCAGAATCCGGTCAAAGATCTTTATTACAAACTTTTTTTATGCCTAGAAGATGCCCGCCACCAACAGAAGATTGCCGGTTCCGGAAATGTTGAAAGTATCGCCGAAACAATTGATGACTGTTTCACATTTCCGGAGCTTCATCAGACCCTGATCACCAAAACAAAAGAATATTTCACGAAAGCCGAAACAACTTCTCAGGAAAATCCGACTATTTTTCTGATCAAAGACTACATCAGTAAGAATTATATGAACGAAACTCTTTCTGTAAAGGATATCAGTTCCCATGTGTTTCTTTCTACTTCGTATGTATGCACATTCTTTAAAAGCGAGACCGGGCAGACGCTGAATCAGTATATAACAGAATATCGTATGGAAAAAGCCAAACAGCTTCTGAAAGATGCACGTTTTAAAATCACAGACATATCTTCCAGGGTTGGCTACAGTGACGGTAACTATTTTGGAAAGAGCTTCAAAAAATACAGTGGGCTTTCTCCTTCTGAATACAGGGAGCAGAATTTGAAATGAATAATATTATAAAAAAATGCCGGCAGTCTTATGGTGACATGAAGTTGAGTTACAAATTTACACTTGTACTGCTGCTCACTGCAACTGTACCTGTTGTAATGATGGCCTGCTTCTTCTATGGAAAACTTTATGACATGGTTGTTTCCTACACGATCCGCCAGGAACAGGATACTTCCGCCCAGACAGCTCCTTACATAGAAGATCTTGTACAGCAGATCATTGATGCCCATGACGGAATCACTGATCAGGAATTTTTTCAGATTCTGTTCCACCAGCCTGTTAACTCACCATTTCAGATGTTTCTGGATACAAACGATGCACAGTATTTCCATGAATATGTAGAAAATCTGATTGATTCTGATATGATCTCCGGTTTACAAATCTATATGGATTTTCCACCGCAATCTGTACGACTTTTCAGTGATGATCTTACGAAAGATTATTTTTCACCTATGAGCAAAGCTCGTGGTACCTACTGGTACGGTATCTTTCAGGGTACACAGCAGTCCTCCCTGTTCTGTCCTGCTTTCTATCTTGGTGAACGCGAGAAAAAAAAATACGGAGATCTTGCATATATTACTTCCACGACCTTTTATTATCAGGGAAAAGCCCGTCAGGCTTACATCGCCCTTTACAGTTCTTCAGATTATCTCTCAGATATGTTGAAAGATAATCTGACGATTGACGGAAGTGTTTCTTACATCATCAATGATCGAAATGCCGTGGTCGCATCCTCCGATATATCCCTTTCGGGTATCTATCTGTTGGATTACGATACAATTGAGGAATCTTTTATGTCCTCCAACAACTTCATTGAACGGAATATTTTGGATACTACCGTGTATGCCGGCTTCTATAACATCAAACAGCCCGAATGGTTTATGGTTACTGTCCTGCCTTCTGGTCCACTGATTCATCAGAGTAATGCCATCATGGTTCAGTATGTCCTGATGTATCTTGGTTTTCTGGTATTCGCCCTGGTTCTTGCACATTTTATGTCACACTCGATCACGAACCGAATCTCCTCTGTCATACATCAGATGAGTAAGGTACGTAAAGGAACCTTAAGTCCTATGGACAGTCCGGAATACCATGATGAGATCGGTGATCTTATTGATACTTACAACTATATGACGCGTAAGATGGATCAGCTTATGACTGATCAGGCTAAAGCTGCAGAAGAACTTCGAATCGCTGAATTTCGTTCTCTTCAGGCCCAGATCAATCCACATTTTCTTTATAATACCATGGATATGATCAACTGGCTGGCGCAGCAGGGACGGACAGATGAAGTTTCCCGCGCCGTTCAGAGTCTCTCCCGCTTTTATAAGTTGACTTTAAGCCGCAAACAGAGCATCAGCACGATTTACAGAGAAGCAGAACACGTTTCCATCTACCTGCAGATACAGAATATGCGTTATCATGACAGCATTACCTTTGTATCCGACATTCCTGATGAACTCATGGAATATCAGATTCCTAAGCTGACTCTGCAGCCAATCATTGAGAATTCTGTACTGCACGGCATTCTGGAAACCGCTGATAAAACAGGAACTATTGTTCTTACCGGATGGATGGAAGATTCAGACATTGTTCTTCTGATATCTGATGACGGAATCGGAATTGCTGCGGAGCAACTTGCAACGATCCTGTCCGGTGAAGGTGCAAGTTCCTCCGGTGGCACAAATATAGCAGTGTACAATACACACCGCCGTCTTCAGATCCTGTATGGTTCTGATTATGGACTCAGTTACACCAGCAATCCTGGCCAGGGAACAGAAGTTGAAATTCGTATACCTGCCCGAAAGCATTCTGCAACCCTTGATTCTATTCCTCCATTATACAGAAAATAAAAAAAGAGACCGCTTTATGCGATCTCTTTTTTTGAATATGAATATGTGTATAAAGTAGATGGCTTAAATTATCTTGTAACGATATCAACCGGAATATTGAAGATTTTTGCTACCTTCAGAATTGTATCGATATGTCTTCCTGTAGCTGCTGCCATATGATGTGTCGGGCCAGCTTCGCTCCAGCGGTTAACAAACTCTCTTGCTCCACATGTAAAGCGTGTTCTCATGTTTGTATCACCGAAGGAAAGGATAGGTCCTTCTTCGTTTACACCTTCTGCTACAACAAATTTGAAGTGTCCGTCTTTATCCTGTGTGATTGCAAGATAGGTAACCGGACCTGTGTATGGATAGAACTGTGTCAGGTATCCGCCGCCTGTTTTACCGTGGAATACCGGCACGATCTTCATGGTAGGTTTCTTATCGGAAATATCAGCATCTCCACTTCCGGAATGTCCGATAATGCAGATGTCCTCATTAAAGTCGATGGAATACATTTCTGACAGCTGACCTGTACCTGAAATTGTCTTCAGGATACTCATTGCCATGGCAACTTTCATATCACCTTCTACAGCGCATGCTGTACCCTGTTTGATCAGCATGGAAAATGCCGGAATCAGCATACTGTCAAGGACACCAGCTTTACCCTGAGCAAATCCGTCGTAATGAGAAGCAACCATGCTGAGGTGTTCATCTTTAACCCATTTTTCAAATGCTACAACGTATTTTGCCATATCCCATACTTTTTCGATTGTGCCGCCATCTTCGATATCGAATGTATCAAGAATATCCTGAGCTTTTGCGCGGATTGCTTCTTCATCTGTAATATCATCAGCGATAGCCCACATTTTTTCCCAGTCAAACTGTTTTGTGTACAGGAACATTCTGTTGTACAGGTTTGTCTCATCGATGTAAAGGTCCATCATACCCGGATATGGTCTTCCGATCTGAGCTATGTTAGTATCACGGAATCTTCTTCTGACCTGAGCAGCTTTACACCAGTCTTCAATCTCAGCCTGAACAGCCGGATCTCCACCTTCTACAACACCTGTGATAACAGCGTGTCTCTTGCCTGCTCTTTCAAGGTCAGCAACAGCTTCACCAACAGCACCGCAGGCATATCCTTCACCAAGCCATGCAGCGATATCTGTGTGATCGTAATCCAGTGCTTTCAGTTTCTGAACGTTAACCAGAACAACTGGCACATCCAGATCACGGATTGCAGGAAGCATATTGTAAGATGTAGCATAAGTCAGCATCTGAAGGAAAACGATGTCTACATCAGCTGCACGGAATTTATCTCCAGCTACCATAGACTGTTCTTTTGTTGTTACCATTCCTCCGTCAATGATCTCTACTGTATCAGGAATTGTCTTCTTGAATGCCTCATACTGAGCTTCAAACTCAGGTACCAGTGATGGGAACTGAGGAAGATATGCTCCTAATGCGATAGAAAATACACCAACTTTTGCCTTTGTGTTTACTAACATAGTAAAACCTCCTATTTGTTATTTATAAATTTTGATCCCGAAGGACTCGTGGATCGTTGTACGAGCCTCTTCTACGGATTTAAAATCTCCGGCTTTCAGCATCTGTGCTGTAATATTACCAATTGCTGTTGCTTCGCCAGGGCCAGCATGAACTTCTTTTCCTGTAGCTTTTGCTGTCAGTTCATTAAGGTATCCAGCGTTAGAGCCTCCGCCAACTACATGAATACGGCTGTAAGTTCTTCCTGTGATCTCTTCCAGTTCTTTTGCTGTTTTTGCATAGCATTCAGCAAGACTGGTGTAGATAACTGTTGCGATCTCGCCCATTGTTTCCGGAACTTTCTGTCCTGTTCTACGGCAGTAGTCTTTTACTTCTTCTGTCATATTTTCTGGAGAAAGGAAACATTCATCATTTGCATTTACTCTGGACGGGAAGTCTTTTGCTTCTTCTGCCATTGCGCAGATTTCTGCAAAGCTGTATTTGTCATTTACTTCATGACGTACAGACTGGATCATCCACAGACCCATGATGTTTTTGATGTAACGGAAACGTCCTTCGTATCCACCTTCGTTTGTGAAGTTCAGTTCACAGCTCTTTGCGGAGCAGTCCGGAGTTTTTCTTTCGATACCCATCAGTGACCATGTTCCGGAGCTGATGTAGATGAAGTCATCATCGTTTGCCGGTACTGCAAGAACAGCGGATCCTGTATCATGAGTTGCAGGTGCAACTACTTCCAGGTCAAATCCAACTTCTTTCTGAAGTTCTTCTGTCAGATGTCCAACTACTGTTCCAGGCATGATCAGTTTCTGGAAAATTCTTCTTGGATATCCAAGTTTGTCAATGATCTCATAATCCCAGTCTTTTGTTTCAGCGTTAACCATCTGTCCTGTTGTAGCTTCTGTATATTCACAAGTCTTCTGTCCTGTCAGAAGGAAATGGAAATAATCCGGTACATGAAGCAGAGTTTCTGCTTTTTCCAGATATTCAGGATGTTTTGTCTTAACTGCCATAAGCTGATAAATAGTATTGTAAATAGCTTTCTGGATACCAGTTCTTGCATACAGTTCTTCTACTGGAATGAATTTGTAAACTTCTTCATCCATGCCTTCTGTACGGTGATCACGATATCCTACAGTGTTTCCAAGTACTTTGTCTTCTTTGTCAAGAAGAACGAAGTCAACGCCCCAGGTATCAACACCCATACTTACCGGAATCTTGCCGATTTCTTTACATTTTTTAAGACCAGCAACGATTTCTGTAAAAATTCGGTCGAATTCCCAACAGAGTTCTCCGTCTTTCTTAACCATACCATTTTCGAAACGATGGATTTCTTCAAGTTCCATCTTTCCGTTTTCCATGTGTCCAAGAATCAGACGTCCACTGGATGCGCCCATATCTACTGCTGCATAATATGTTGCCATTGTTAAATCCTCCTAAATATGTAAGATGTGTATAGCATTTATTGTTGTGCAAAATGCTATGTCAAAAAGGTTCTTTCATATTTGATAATAACATAATATCCTAAAAAGCGATAAATGTTAAGAACCTCGTTTGTAAAAAAAAGTGTCCTCAGTTGCTTTATTGAAGTAAATTGTGAATGTGTTACTTAAAAAACCCCCAGGGCAAATGCCCTGGGGGTTTTCACCCTAAACTAAAGATTAGTCATAAAGGTTTGGAGCGATTTCTTCATCGTCCATGTTTGTAGAATCATACCAGTAACCATCTGTAGGAACATCTTCAAGCTCCTGTCCGTTAGCTGCTGCTGTCAGAGCGTAAATTGCATAGTAGCCCATCATCAGAGGAGACTGTGTAACTGCACCAAGGAATGTTCCGTCCTGAACTGCTGCTTTGATGATAGAACCAGCGTCGAAACCAACACCGATAACATCGCCTGCTGCTGCGTCAGATCCAAGAACGTTCAGGTTAGCGTTAGCTGCAAGAACACCTTCTGCTGCTGTCTGGTTGGAACCGAAGATAGCGATGCAGTTTTCTTTGGAAAGGATAGCCTGAGCTTCGTTAGAGCAAAGCTCTACAGTTGTCTGTGCCGGTACAGCAACCTGGATAACAACGTCTGCGTCAGCTTCTGTTGCATCAGCGTTTTTAGCTGCGTTTACATAGAATTCGTTTCCAGCAACTGCTACTGTTTTTCCGTCAGCCTGAAGCAGTTCGATCATTTTGTCGATGAATCCGCCACCACGCTGCTGGATGTTCTGAGCTGTAGCATCCTGGTTAACTTCACCGATGACAACCTGTCCTTCTGCGTTAGCTACAACATCTTTGATTGCGTTGTACATATTTTCAGCTGCTACAGAACCAGCCTGAGCGTTGTCTGTACAAACTTCGCAAGCGATAGATCCTTCTGGAGCATCTGCGATACCTGTATCGAATGTAACAACCGGGATTCCTTTAGATACACAATCGTTCAGAGCGTCAAGAACGGAAGATGTATCACAAGCTGCAAGTCCTAATCCTTTCGGGTTGGAAGCGATTGCTGTGTTGATCATGTTAACCTGGTCAGCGATATCAGATTCACTGTTCGGTCCCTGTGCTGTGTAAGTAACACCAAGTTCTTCAGCAGCTTTCTTCATACCTTCCTGTGCTGCATCCCAGTATGTGGACTGGAAAGATTTAACCATCATCGGGAACTCATAAGCTTCATTTGCTTTGAGATCTTTGAACTGATCCGGAAGATCAGCTGCCATAACTGTTGATGCGGACATTCCTGCTACCATTGCTGCACAGATGCTTAATGCTACTACCTTTTTGAAATTCATAATTTACTTCCTCCTTATAAATATAAATTATATAGTTTTTATGATGATACGTCAGTAGGAAATTGTCTGACGCCCCACATCCTTATGAAGTTTTAATAAATATTCAATTTCTTTTACAGCAGAGCGGATATCTATAATCCACTGTGCTGTTTAAATCATTCATTTATACTGCTTACATAGCAGCTTTTTTCTTTTCTTTGATGATATCAATCAGGACTGCTACGATAAGTACAAGACCTGTGATGATCTGCTGCCAGTTTGCCTGCAGGCCGATATATGGAAGACCTGTCTTCAGGAGCATGATAACGAAGATACCAACAAATGTTCCGATTACGGAACCGTAACCACCGGTTGCCGCAACACCACCAACGAATACACCGCCGATAGCATCCATTTCAAGTCCGGCACCTGTACCAGGCTGTACGGTAGGTGTTACTGCTGCATAAGCGATTGCTGCAAGTCCTACGAACAGACCACATACTACGTATACCATAACGTGGTAGAATTTTACATTGATTCCAGAAAGAGCTGCTGCTTCTTTGTTAGATCCGATTGCGATAGTGTAACGTCCGAATTTTGTGTGATTCAGAACGAATTCCATCAGCAGAACCAGAAGAACCATCCACAGGAACCCGATCGGATAACGGGAAGCACTTCTTCCTGTACCAACTGTGATCTTGAAGATTGAGTGGAACCATCCACCATCCTGTGTAAGTCCCGGCCATGGTGTTGCGCTGCAGAGAGAACCAGCACCACGGGTGATCATACATGTACAAAGAGTTGCAAGGAACGGCGGCAGGTTCATAACACCGATGAGCACACCATTCAGGGCTCCAATGACGAGTCCAAGTACCAGGCAGAGCACCATAGCTGCTGCTACCGGCCATCCATGGCTTCTTACCATTGTTCCGGCGATAAGTGCATAACAAACCATACCGGTTCCGATTGACAGGTCTACACCACCAGTGATAAGTGGGAATGTAACACCGATTGCCATCAGAAGATCATAGTAAGAGAAATCCAACATACTTAAGAGAGTTGTATACTGTCTGAACTCCTTACTCATAATGGAGAAGATCGCTGTCAGAGCGATGATAACCAGTAATACAATAAATCTCTGATCACTTATAATACTTTTTTTCTTCTTAGTCATGACTATCCTCCTTAATCGATATTTCTTGTGGCCTTATCCATGATGCGTTCCTGTGTAGCTTCGGAAATATCAATATTTCCAGTTACTTTACCTTCGCACATAACGATGATACGGTCACTCAAACGGAGAATTTCTGTCATTTCAGAAGAAATCATGATGATTGATTTTCCTTCTGCTGCCAGTTTACTCATTAACTTGTAAATTTCGTTCTTGGCACCAACGTCGATACCTCTTGTAGGTTCGTCGAAAATCAGAATGTCACTGTCGCGGGTAAGCCATTTAGCAATAACAACTTTCTGCTGGTTACCACCGGAAAGGTTAACTACCAGCTGATCACCGCTTGGTGTCTTAGTTGCCAGTTCTTTAACATATCTTTCGCTGACTTCTTTTTCTTTTGCCTTATTGATGAAGATTCCATTTGTGAACTCTTCCATTGTTGCCAGTGTTGTGTTTTCGTTAACAGATTTCTGAACTACAACACCATATCTTCTTCTGTCCTCTGACAGATAACCGATACCATATTTAACAGCATCCTGCGGGCTGTTGATTGTAACTTCTCTGAGCTGTCCGCTCTTGTCCATAATGGAAATCTTTCCACTCTGTTTCGGGTCTGCTCCGAAAAGTGCTCTTGCAGTCTCTGTACGTCCTGCACCCATAAGTCCCGAGAAACCAAGAATTTCACCTTTGCGAAGTTCAAAGCTTACGTCCTGAACCATCTTACCAGCGTTCAGATGTTCTACTTTAAGAACAACCGGTGCATCTGGTGCAACCATGCTGTGTTCCTTCGGATCTTCATAAATAACACGACCAACCATCATGTTAATGATGTCTTCTTTTGTACTGTCTTTTGTGATCAGAGTTCCTACATATCCACCATCTCGCATGACTGTTACACGGTCTGTGATAACTTTGATCTCATCCATACGATGTGAGATATATACGATACCGAGATTCTTCTCACGAAGATCACGAATGATTACAAACAGGTCAGCGATTTCTTTTTCTGTAAGAGCTGCTGACGGCTCATCGAAGATGATAACTTCTGCTTTGTGGGAAATAGCTTTTGCGATCTCACACATCTGCTGTTTACCAACAGTAAGGTTGCTCATCTTTTCTCTTGGGTCGATTTCAATGTTCAGATCCTTGAATAACTTCTTGGAATCTTCAACCATCTTCTTATCATCTACACGGATACCTTTTTTCGGCTCACGTCCGATAAAGATGTTCTGTGCAACTGTAAGGTCACCGACCATGTTTAATTCCTGATGTACGATTACGATACCATTGTCCTGTGCTTCACGAGTATTGTGAAAAGCAACTTCCTGGCCTTTGTATGTAATAGATCCGGAATCTTTCTGATAAATACCGGTAAGAACTTTCATAAGTGTTGATTTACCGGCACCGTTCTCTCCCATAAGTGCATGTACTTCACCGCGTCTCACTTCGAAGTTAACGTGATCCAGGGCATGAACTCCAGGAAAGGACTTATCAATATCCTTCATTGTTAAAATAACGTCACCCATTGTTTCATCCTCCCTTTCGATCAGTTCTTTCTACGTCTTGCAGAAACGTCGGCATATACAGCTACGATTACGATGATACCTGTGATGATCATCTGCTGTCCTTTACCAAGACCAAATGCCATGATACCCTGCTGCAGAAGAGAGATAATAAATACACCGATTACAGTACCACCGATGGAAGCAAGTCCACCAACCATGGATGTACCACCCATTACACAACCAGCGATTGCTTCGTTGTTGTACTGATCGCCATAACCTGGCTGAACGGTTGTATATGTTGCTACAAAGAACAGTGCTGCGATTCCAACAAGGAATCCACAGATTACATATGCAAGCATGTTCCATTTCTTGGTATCTACACCAGAAAGTCTAACTGCTTCGCTGTTGGATCCAAGGCAAAGGATGTAACGTCCTGGTTTTGTATTGTAAAGAACGATACCACATACAACTGCCATTCCGAGGAAGATTACCAGACCTACCGGGAATCCGTTAACTGATACGATGCTACGGAACCATCCGTTTTTCGGATCACTGCTCAGCGGCCAGCTTACAGACTGTGTTTTTGTAAATACAGAAGCGATACCTTTTGCGATATTCATGGATGCCATGGATACGATAAATGCCGGAACTGACAGATAAGATACCAGCCATCCGTTGAAGATACCGAATGCAAGGCCGATCAGAATGCAGATAACCATTGCTGCTGCACATGGAACACCATAAGATGTCATGCAGTAACCGGATACCAGTGCACAACAGAACATAACCGGTCCGATGGAGAAATCGATTCCTCCGGTTGCGATTACGAACGTAACACCAAGTGACAGGAAGCCCAAGAAGTATACATAGTTCAATGTGGACTTAATGCTGTCTCCAACAGGGAATTTATTTCCCAGCACTACCTTAAAAACTGCGAACATCACTATCAGAATACATACAAGTAAGATTCTGTTCAGTCCGAGCTTTTTGACTATTGGATTTTGTTTCAGCTTTTCCAATGTTTCACCCTCCTTAAAAGTTTTACACACAACTCTTGCGTTTTCTATATAATACCGTTAAACCCGCACAAATGTAATGGAATATCTTCCAAAAAAAGGTTAAATATTTACGGTTCGTACATAAATATTTAACCTTTTTTATAATAATTTCATTATTTACTTTATGAAAGCTTCAGCGTATTAAACGGAAAAAGCAGTTTTTCGATCTCACTATTGTACATATTGTCAGGTGTAACCAGTTCACAACCGGAATTCACATCTTTCTCATAATCTTTCCCTCTGAGCATACGTACAGTTTCCTTCACACCCATATACCCCATCTTGAAAGCTTTCTGAACAACAAGCGCTTTAAATACACCATTTTCCATCAGCTGAACAGCTTCCTGTGAACTGTCGACACCAACTACCTGAATCCGGTCTTTCGCTCCAGCTGCCTTAACTGCCCTTGCAGCACCTACTGATGAATATTCGTTCATTCCTGCGATCATCTTAAGATTCGGATATTTTTGCATAAGTTCATTTGTCAGTTTACGTGATTTCTCATACTGCGAATCACAATATACAACCTCAACAATATTATCTGCCAGATCTCCGAGTCCTTTGCGAAATCCCTCTTCTCTCTCCACTGCGGTGGATACACCCTTCACATGGGCCACGATCGCAATCTGATCATCCGGTCCGAGAAGTGATGCCGCAAATTTACCGAGTTTCTCTCCTGCTTCCAGATTGTCCGTTGCAACCGTCAGATCCTGCACCGGTTCTTCCGTATAGGAATCAATAAAACTGATCCTAATTCCTTTTTCCTTTGCTTCATCCAATATTTTGTTGGATTCTGTAAAACTGGATGGAGAGATCAGAATCGCATCCGGTCCCTCTTCAATCGCCTCTTTCAGTAGTTCATTCTGTCGTTCCACATCATTTTCTTCTGTCGGCGCCTTGATCTCGATTGTTGCATTGTACTCCTGTGCTGCCATTCTGGTTCCCAGGATCAGTGCTTTCCAGAAATCATTTGTCTTGTCTACGACCTTTGGAATATACACAAGCGAAAGCCTGCGCTCATCAATTCTTTTCTGGCGATACCAGATGCCACCTCCGATTCCGCTGATCAGACAGACTACCAGGAAGATACTCAGCCATTTTTTCTTTTTCATATCTGTCCCTCCTGTCTGCCTGGAATTGTGATCGTTGCAGTTGTTCCTTTACCCAATTCACTGGTATACGTAATTCCGTAATCTTCTCCATAATAGAGTTTTAAACGTTTCTGTACATTATAGACACCTACTCCGTTGGAATGATAATTCACTTTATGTTTATCATAAATATGAGCAAGAGTTTCTTCATCCATTCCAACTCCATCGTCAATCACCTGAAGGACTGCATTTCCATCCTTCATAAATCCTTTTACAATAAGAAGGCCCTTACTTTCTTTATATTTAAGTCCATGGTAGATTGCATTCTCTATGATTGGCTGAAGTACAAGCTTTATCAGAGGGATATATAATATAGAAGAATCTACCTCAATCTGGAATTCCAGTTTGTCCTTGTAACGCATTTTCTGTATCGTCAGATAGCCGCGCGCATACTCTACTTCATTCGCGATCGGAACAACTTCATCCTCATTGCTGATACTCTGACGGAGAAGTCTTGCAAGAGATGCCGTCATAAGAACAACTTCTTCATTTTTCTTTCCTTCTGCCATCCAGATGATCGAATCCAGCGTATTATAAAGGAAATGTGGATTGATCTGGGACTGTAATGCTTTCAACTCGCTCTTACGTTTTTCTTCCTGTTCGTGGACATTCTGCTCCATCAGTTCATGTATCCGGTGTGTCATCACATCAAAGGACTTTGTCAGACTGCCGATTTCATTTTTTGAATCTACCACAACATCAGAAACGCTGAAATCACCTTCCTGTACTTTTTTCATGGAATCACGGAGTTTCTGTATCGGAAGAGTAATACTCCTTGCCATAAATCTTGAAAAAAGAAGTGCCACAATGACCAGTATGATTGCCGTCAGTACATAGACACTCTGTGCCTGCCGACTTTTACTCAAAAGTTCCTTCACATTCGTACAGTCAACAACCGTCCACCCGGTCTTTTCTGAACGTGAGATGGAATACAGTTTTCCGTCGTTTCCGGTACCGGTCAGTACGGTATCTTCATCCGTATCCATGATCAGACTGATATTTTCGGTCTGCAGTTCATTGTAGAGCTGTTGCTGCTGTGGGTGATAAACAATATTTCCTTTTGCATCAAGAATAAACGCATATCCCTTTGTTCCAACTGTACTCTGATCACAGAGTCCACTGATCGCGCTGTAGTTCAGATCGATAAAAAAGACACCTTCTTTTTCACCGCTACCGCTCCGGTCACGGATTCCACGGCTCAGTGTGATCACCCATGGGCGTTCTCCACTAATGATGTGCTGTACATGGGAAGAAGTCAGGATCGGACCATTAGGCTTTTCGAGTGCAGTAGCATACCATTCCTGCGTATTGAGATCCAGATCCTGATTTACCGATTTACTTCCATCATTAATCAGCATCCGTCCATTCTTACTGATGATACCAACATTTCGAATATCACTCCGGCTGTCCAGAATTGTCTGGAACTGATTTAAAATACGGTATCTTCCTTCGTTATCGATTTTTTCATCAAAAAGGTAATCCTGCACATCCTCGTTACTCGAGATCAGATACGCAATATTCTCCATATAATCAATATAGGAATCAATATTCTGATTCATTTGCTGGATGATCGTATGCGTATATTCCGATGAATTTTCAAAAATAGATGTATTGGTAAATTTCATAGAAACACCGGTAACGATCACAACCGCACTCAGGACCAGGACTGCAACAGTTGCAAAGATAACGCTCTGGATACTGCTGAATTTTCCAATAAATCTCGCCGACAGATTTTTATTTTTCATCTACGCTTCTCCCTTGCATATTCCGTAGGTGTGCATCCGGTCATTTTCTTAAATGAGATTCCGAAATAATGTGGATCAGAAAATCCGACTTTTTCTGCGATCTCATAGTTCTTTAAGGTTGTATTTTCCAGCAGTTCTTTTGCTTTTTCCATTCTGGTCCGAATCAGGACTTCGGTAAATGTCTCGCCTGTCTCGTCTTTAAAAATCGTACTGAAATAGCTGGTGCTGATATTCAGATAAGAACAGATACTGTTCAGACTCAGATCCGGATCCATATAATTTTTCTGTATGTAGTCAATCGCAAGTCGGGCCTGCCTCTTGCTGCTGGATGTATTCAGTTCAGAAAGGATCTCAAAAATCCTGTCCGTATGTTTCTGTACAACTTTGCAGGCATCTTCAAAAAATTTCTGATCTGTTATCTGGCGGAGCAGTTCATCTCTGTCTTCTCTGATCCTGTCCATATCAGCAGATACATCTTCGCATGCATTGTCCATTGTACGGATGACCTGCTGCAGATACATGCAGGCACGGCTTTTTTCCATAAGTGCCTGACGAATGGAATCTTCAATCTTTATGAGGATCTGGTAAACCTGCTCCTTCTGTCCGGTCTTCATGGCTTCTTTGAGTTCTGCCAGATCATCTTCGATTGCGATTTCCTGAACGGGGTGCTGTTCTTCCATATCAATAAGAAGGTTTCCACCAAGGAGATAACGATACTGAAGGGTCTGTGCAGCCATATCGTGTGACTGGATCAGTTCTTCTGGTTTTTTTACCCATTTACCGATACCCATGGATACGTCAAATCCCATAACCTCTTTTGTTTTTTCCTGAATCTCATGACAGATTTCTTTTGTTCTGGATGTAAAATTACGGCTCCATTTTTCCTGAAAAAGGATTCCGACTCGGTTATTGCCTTCCTGATAGGCAATACCGGCTTCTTCTCTGGTGACGATCTCATCGCTGATGTTGAAAAGAACAAATGCCATCAGTGCGCTTTCCTGACGTTTTTCTGTATCCAGCTGGTACATGCCGGAATAGAGGTCAATATCAAAGATTGCCACGCGGTAGCTTGCTGCGGAGATGTCAATCCCCATTTCTGCAAGACGTTCAATACTTGCATTCACATCTGTCGTGCAGTTTACAAGTGCTTCTATATTTTTTGACCGGATTATCTGCTTATTTTTACGATACTCTTCCGAGTTTTGGGCCAGTGCATCCATTTTACTTTTTTCAAGACGCTGCTGTTCCACTTTTTTCTTCATTTTTTCAATTACCCCGGTAAGTTCCATCGCTGTCACCGGTTTCAATAGATATTCACTTACTCCATACTGAATTGCCTTTTTTGCATATTCAAATTCTCCGAATCCGCTAAAAATCACAATTACAATTTCCGGATAATTATCATGCAGAAAATTGCTCAGTTCCATTCCGTCCATGTATGGCATCAATATATCTGTCAACACAATATCCACCGGATGTTCTTTTACAAATTCTGCTGCCTCTTTGCCGTTTTCACAATCTCCGACCAGTTCACAGTCCATGCCCTTCCAGTCAATGTTTTCTTTGATTGCATCTCGAACAAGGATTTCATCATCTACTAGTAAAATGCGATACATACAGTTTGTTTTCCCCCTGCTGATAAAATAACGTTTTCCGTTTTTTCCTTCTGGTAATTCAGTTTACAGACAGAAAGATACCCCTCATATGATAGTTACAGAGTTTTCTCCCACTGTCTACCATAATAAGGAGCATCTTAGATCATATGCTTATTTATTTGAGAATATCTTCATAGCCTCATAAGCATTTTTCTTCATGGCTTTCATTCCCCAGTCTACGATGTCATGATAGTAAACCGGAATTTCCTTTCCCTCTTCCTGAAGTAAATAATGCATCTTATATTTCCTGCCCTGGTGAACAATTGGCATTTCTTTAAATGGAAGTTTGCTCTCTACACCAGTTCCGCCGGCTTTTGCCATATATGTATAGTAGTTGATCTTTCTTACGCCACGGGCGATAACTTTCCTGTAGTCTTCTTCACTGACACCAGATCCACCATGCATAACAAGTGGAATATTTACTCTCGCTTTAACATTCTCAAGTACAGACATATCAAGCTTCGGCTTGGTCAGATACAGACCATGTGCTGTTCCAAATGAACAAGCCAGTGCATCAATACCTGTTTCATTAACAAATGCTTCTGCCAGTTTCGGATCTGTATAGATTTTCTTCGGCTCATCGCCTGTCGGGATTCCGTCGTCATGTCCCAATCCAAGTTCTCGTTTGCCAAGCGTACCAATCTCTGCTTCTACGGATGCACCTTTTGCATGCGCAAGTTTGACTGCGATCTTAGTGTTAGCTACATTCTCTTCATATGGAAGAGCCGAGCCATCAAACATAACAGATGTAAATCCAATATTTAATGCCTGGTCAAGATATGCAAGTGTTTCGCCATGATCCAAGTGAACACATACCGGAACTTTGGCAGCTTTGGCTCTTTCGATCATGATTGGTCCAATCACACTGATTGGCATCATTGGCTCATGTACTTCCGCATGCATTATGATTACCGGTACATTTAATTCTTCAGCTGCACCAATAACAGCCATAATACTCTCAAGGTTTGGTGTGTTAAAAGATCCTACAGCACATTTCTTAGCCTCTGCAAGCTGTAGGATCTCAGATAACGTTACGAGCATTTTGTAACTTCCTTTCTGTCCACTTCGGACTACAACAATATGTTAAGATTATAACACAATATAAAAATATTGTGAAGAGTTCCTGTCATCTTATTTTTTCAAAATAAGTGCGATAAATTTGAGATCTTCTTTTCCATTATTCAGAAGTCCATGTCCTTCTCCATCATCACAAAAGACGACATCTCCTGCTTTTACCGGATACTTCGTACCATTGTCATTATAAATTCCGGTTCCGGTCAAAATATAATAGGTTTCTGATTCTCCTTCATGTACATGAAAAGCAAGATCACTGCCTTCAGGCATAACAACTTCTGTATACATTCTGCAGTGTTCTCCCAGCTCTTTGCCGTACAGCAAGGCATTTTTCTTTAATATACCGGAGCCTTCACCGGTCAGTTCTTCGATTTCAATTTCCGGTCTTGCGATTTTTGCCATAATTATCTCCTATCTCTTCTCAAATCAAGCCATTCTACTTCTTCTTTTGCAAGTACAATATCCAAAGCCTTCGCATTGCTTGCGATCCTGCTCGCCTTTTTGGCACTGACAAGCGGAAAGACCTCAAAATCCTGATTCAGGATCCATGCAAGTGCAATCTGCGGTACTGTGCAGTCCTTTTCTTTTGCCAACTGTTCTGCTCTTGCAAGGCGTTCAAAATTCTCAGGATAACAGTATCCTTTCACTGCATTCGGATCCAGGATTTTCTTCGCCCCTTCTATGTCATCGCTTTTGACGATTCCGGCAAACATTCCTCTTCCAAGACTGGAATACGCCAGTACAGGTATATGGTTATCCCGATACCACGCTCTTGCTTCTTCATTAGAAGGGCCTGAAATTGTTACACATCCCGGGCCACCGCCCCAGGGATCTCCGATCTGATCACAGAGCCCGAAATTTGGGCTTGATACAGAAAATGGAACAAGTCCATGTTCTACTGCATAACGATTAGCTTCTGCGATTCTCTGGTGTGTCCAGTTTGATCCTCCAAATGCACCAATCTTTCCTGCTTTATGATATTCGTTTAAAATTTCTACCATCGGCCCTGGTTCAACCTTCAGGTCATCTCTGTGCATCAGATAAATATCTATATAATCTGTGCCTAATCGTTCAAAAGACTGTTCAATATCATGTTTCAGATCTTCCGGAGTCACTCGGTCTCTCCCATCATATGGATGGCATCCTTTGGAAATGATCACGACTTTTTCTCTGTTTCCACGGTTTTTGAGCCAATGCCCCAGAGAGACCTCACTCAATCCATAATTTTCAGCTGTATCAAAAGTCGTAATTCCCTGTGCATAAACCTCATCCAGCAATTCATCTGCATCTTCCCCCTGAATCATTGACGGTATCGCACATCCAAAAATGATCTTCGATAATGGTTTTGTGACATATTTTATTTCCTGGTATTTCACTTCAGCTTTCCTGCCTTTTGTTTTTATTTTTCAAATAATTTTATATTTACCTGATATTCAACAGATTCACCCGGGTTCAGGAATTTCAGCATACCAGTCTTTCTCATGACATCTCTTCCATCCGGATAGCAGTTTCCACATTCCAGACCAAGAACATAATCACGTACCCCCATCATCTTCCATTCTACAAATCCATCCAGTTTGGAAGCGTCAAAGCTGATTTCCAGTCCAACATTTAATTTAGGCTGATAAATACTTGCTTTTCCATCGGATCCTTCAAATTTATGATAATAACATCTTTCCTGATAATTGCCCTGTGGTTTTTCCATATGCATCCAGTTTGCAATATCTTCTTCCGCATGAGCATCTCTTGCTTTTACTTCTACGGAAGGAATCTTAATTTCACTTTCTTCATCAAGGAGCGGATATCCCATATTCATATGATACAGAATCTCCATCGGTTCCGTTTTGCTTCCTGTATTTTCGATCTTATCCTGAATGGAAAATGTATTTTCTTCTTTGGAAATTTTTACAGTTCTTGCCAGAACCAATTTTCTTCCAAAGATCACTTCGTCTTTTGTCACTGAATGAATGCGGATTTCTTTTTCATTCTCGTCCCAGTAACTGTGTGCACATGGCTGATTTGCAATAGAACCATGAAGTGGAAGTTCTTCTCCATCATCTGTACATGGTGTTCCAACAGCCTGAAGACCACAGGTAGTTAAAAAACCTGCTGTAAATGACTGCAGCCAGTTTGAACCTGTTTTATCATAATATGCAGGAGCTACATAACCACATGGGGAAAAATAACTCATGTTAATGCCTTTATAACGAAGTCTTGTAATATCACCATTTCTGTCCGGGGAAAGTGTCAGCTCAAGGCCTTTTCCGTTCGTTGCCTCATAAAGGCGCATCCCGTCTCCCTTGCCTCCAACCAGGCGATGTTCCTCAACTCCACTGATCTGTGTTTCATGTCCAATATAAGGATTCATTGTAATCTCCTTTCCAGATAACACTTTATCCTCACAGAAGCCGCCCGTTTACACGAGCGGTCTTACTGCCTGATATACTTTCGCATATCTTTCAAAGATATGCATGTATTTTTCATGCATTTCCTTTCTTGGAAGGTATTCCACGGTTTCTTCTACCATATGTTCAGCCGCATCATTCAAGTCTTTGAATACTCCTGTGGCAATACCTGTCAGCATAGCACTGCCAACTGTACCTGCATCAACTGTTTTGAGTGCTGTGATCGGTACATTCAGCATGTCTGCTTTCATCTGCATCCATTCTCCTGACCTTGCACCGCCACCGGTTGCATTGAGCTTTTTGAATTTACATCCAGATTTCTTCAATGCGCTGGTGTTCACCAACATTTCATAAACAACACCTTCCATGCAGCCTCGATAAATATCTGCTACAGTCGTGTCTGTGGTAAGTCCAAGAATTGCTCCTTTGGATCCTGTGTCCATATAAGGTGTTGCCGCTCCGGCAAAATGAGGAAGAATCAACAGATTGCTTGGATTTTCTTCACCGCGCTCTGTTGCATATTTCTTTTCGAGATATTCATTCACTGAAAGGTCTCTGTCTGCTGCTGCTCTTTTTTCATCTTTTGCAAGATTATCCACACACCACTGGATCAGTGCCCCGCCGGTATAGGAAAAAGCATAAGCAACATATTTTCCGGGGATCACATATGGTACAATGGAAAAATATCCATCGTACATTGCATCTATATCCGGAATGGAATCATAAATTGGAGTTACACATTCAACAGTCCCTGCGCCATCCACTGCAACAGAAGAATCAAATGCACCGGCTCCGATTGCCGCAGATACCTGATCATGACTGATCGATACGATATGTGTAGACGGTGCAAGACCGGTTTTCTCTGCAGCCTCTGCCGTAATTGCTCCGGCATCTGTACCTGTCGGTACCGTCTTTGACATTTTATTCACATCAATGCCGGCTACTTCAAAAATTTCCTTACTCCAGTCAAGTTTCTTAATATCAAATGCCATAGTCCTGGTAGCCAGAGAATAATCAATCTGGCGTTTTCCAGTAAGATGATATACTACATAATCTTCCATCAGGAATATATATGCAGCTGCATCGTAAATCTCAGGTCTGTTTTTCTTAATCCACATCATTTTAGGGATACTGTACATCTGATGTGCTCGCAGACCGGTGATTCCGGCAAGTTCACGTGCACCGAACTTTTCTGTCAAAGCTTTGCATTCTTCTTCTCCACGTGGGTCTGTATAAAGCATGGCTGTATGAAGTGGTTTACCATTTTCATCTGTCATAACAAAAGTTTCTCCGAAACTGGTCACACCGATTCCGGCAATGTCCGGATATTCTTTTGCCATTTCTGCGACTACTGCATAAACCCCATCCATGATCGTAGATACATCTACTTCATGTCCGCTGACACTTCTGCGGACCGGATAATCTTTGTATGCTTTATTCAGATACCTGCCCTGTTCATCAAACACCGTACATTTACAACCGGTCGTTCCTATATCCAATCCTGCAATTTTCATATCATTCGCTCCTAGTCAATATCTACCCATTCATATCCCAGATATGTAGTAAATGCTTCTTTTAAGATGTCTTTCATATGTCCGACACCTACACATGTATGATGTTTAAATCCACCTCTTGCCAGACGGATCATCTTGTCTTCCATATTCGGGATCTGGCATACACCGGCGCATCCAAAGTATGCATCCTCGATCGGATCATCGGTAAATTCTGCTTCAGATGCATAGATTTTGATCTTACCGTCTACTGTCAGGCAGTTAGAAATTGTTGTCTTGAATGGACGAATTCTTCCTTCGTTGGTTCCCCAGCCACTTCCCGGATCACCTTTGTCAAACATCTTGTGGGATGTAACGGTTCCTTTCTTTGTCATCAGACTCTGTGCACAGGATCCACAGTGGAAAAGAATCAGTTTATCTTCTGCATCGCCGTAGTTGTTGTTCCAGTCAAGTACTGCTGTCGGCTGTTCGCTTGCCAGCTGCATTGCACGCATGGAGATTGCAGATGTCAGATCGATCTCGCAGGATGTTGCGATTCCACGGTCATTCAGTTCAGAAAGGAGTACGCATGGACATACGCGAAGGATTGTTTCCATTTCATTCCAGCAACGGATTGCAAGTGCATCCAGATGGTACTCTTCAACATATTCATCAATAACAACGGAGATCTTGGAAAGCATAATCTTCTTGTCTTCCGGAACATTTGAGAAATCTGTATAGTTCTCAAGGCGTTCTTTTTTAGCCAGTACGGCCGGATCGTTATCTTCTTTTGCGTTTACTTTATAGAATACCTCAGAAAGGTCAAATGCTTCTACCGTAATACCATTTTTCTGTAAACCAATCTCATCAAAACGTGTAGTCTTGAATGCTGTAGTTCTTGCTCCGATGCATCCGATCGTAAAGCGTTTCATACCGTTAACAACTCGGCAGATAGCAGCAAAATCTCTTAAGTTCTCCTGGAATTTCTCAGAAAGCGGATGAACTACATGTGGTTTTAATACTGTAAATGGAACCTGATACTGAGTAAATACATCTGTTACAGAAAATTTACCGCAGAATGCATCACGTCTGTGTGCAAAATCCATCTTGCCGATTTCATCCGGATATGCCTGCATCAGGATCGGAACGCCTGCATCCTGAAGTGCTGTGATCGCACCATTCTCATCTGCAAAGATTGGCATAGAGAAGATAACGCCGTCATACTGTCCTTCGTGCTCTTTGAGCCATTTTGCATAGAGAAGGCCTTCGTCTCTTGTCTCGATTCCGCCGTATCTTGTCAGGTCTGCATCCATTGCGATATAATCATATCCTGCGTCCGTTACAGCTTTGATCATATCCTCTCTTGCTCCGTAGATCAGCTCGCCTGGCATAAATCCTCGGTTACAAAATGCCAATGCAAATGTCATTTTTTTGCTCATATCTATATCCTCCTTGTTTCTTCTTGAGTGTTTTTTTCATTTTCTGTGTTTATTTTAGTGGATTTTCTTTTTCTTTTATATAGACTTTTGTTCTACTTACTTTGATTTTGTTCGCATTTGTGATATGATTTCCATATGATTTCGAATTAGATATGAACATAGAAAGGATTTTCTGAAAATGATATCCAGCTTTGATATTGCCAAATTGCATTCTTTGTTAAAAGACTTTTATCAGCTCACAAAAATCCGCATCACTGTTTTTGATGACTCTTTTCGTGAACTGACTTCTTATCCGGATGAGATCGCAGATTTCTGTAAGCTGATCCGCCAGACACCCGGCTGTGCCATGAAATGTCATCTGTGTGACCGCCATGCCTGTGATATTGCTTCGCGTCGTACTTCTTCTTATACTTATCACTGTCATGCCGGGCTTACAGAGAGTATCATCCCGATCCGTATGGGAAACATTGTGATCGGTTATCTTCTGTTCGGACATGTTTTTTCGTATACAAGTTATGACGAGGGTTGGAAAGTGATCCGTGAGAGATGTGCAGATTATGGAATTTCTTTTGATGAGCTTGAGAAATGCTGCCGAAAGCTTCCAAATCTTTCGGAAGAATATATTGATTCCGCTTCGCATATTATGAAAGCGGTCGCATCTTATCTTTGTATGGACCGTATGGTTTCGATGCATCAGCAGGAACTTCCAGTACAGATTGATGAATATATTCAGTCACACTACACTGAAAGAATCGACGCGGTGTCGATTGCACAGCATTTTCACATTGGAAAAACGAAGATTTATGAAATCGCCCGGCAGAATTATGGAATGGGCATCGCGGAATATATCCGGAAACTGCGGATTGACCTGGCAAGACAGCTTCTGGCGGAGCAGACGGATCTGTCACTTGCTGAGATTGCCTATAAGTGTGGTTTCAGTGATTATAATTATTTTATCACGGTATTTAAGAAGCTGGTCGGAGTTCCACCGATCGCGTACCGGCAACAGATCGTGAAGGCAGAGTAAGGGGAGAGCGGCCTTCGCAACTGCGAGCGCCCTCCCCTCGCAAAGTTTTTCAATTGTCAAAATGATTGACGGGTCTAAGGGCAGTTCCCTTACTTAACAATAAATCCCTCTTCATCCCACAGATCATGCCAATCCTTTGCACCTTCCCACAGGAATACCTGGCCTTTAACCAGACGGTTTCCTCTTTCCAGTGTTCCAATCTTGGCCATTTCTTCTTCTGTCAGCGGATCTTCTGTCACACACTTCAGATTACTTACATAATTATGTACAGAGAATGGAATAGAAATCTCACCTCTCTGATGAGCCCATTTCAAAGCGATCAGTGCAGGATGAACACCGTGTGCTTTAGCAATTTCCTGCATTTCCGGTGTCTGCATATCCGCAACATCTTCCGGACAGATATCTCTTTCCGGTCTTCTCGGTGAACCAAGTGGCATATAGCCTACCGGCTGGATATTATGAGCAACAAGATAATCATACTGTTCCTGCTGCTGGAAGCATGGATGAAGTTCCAGTTCACAGGCTGCCGGTTTGATTTTCATTAAAGGAAGAACCGCTTCCAGTTTCGGGATGGTCATATTGGAAATACCAATATAACGGATTTTTCCTTTTTCTACCAGTTCTTCACACTGACGATATGTATCCATGAATTCTTCCACGCTGAATGGTCTGGAATCTGGATTTCTGGAATCTACATCACAGAATGGTGCATGATAGTTCGGGAATGGCCAGTGAATGAAATACAGATCTACATAATCGCACTGAAGATCCTGAATACTCTTTGTGCAGGCTTCTTCGACCTTTCTGTGCATGTCATTCCATACTTTTGTCATGATAAAAAGATCTTTTCTTTCTACAACACCTTCATCAAAAGCTGTTTTGAAAACCTCACCTATCTGATGTTCATTTCCGTAGCATGCTGCACAGTCAAACATACGATATCCGCTGCGGATTGCACCTGCAACTGCTGCAGAAACATCTTCAGCGCTTACTCTGTCAGAACCAAAGGTTCCCATACCCATACATGGAACTTTTTCTCCTGACGGAAGTGTTACCTTCGGCACGATTGCCGGATCAATAAATTCTGCCATTTTTGTTTCCTCCTAAATTGTATTATATAGTTTTTGTATAACAATCTGTGGAAGCAGTTTTTCCATATCTTCCATTACAAAAAATCCCGTTTCTTCACGCATTGCCGCAGCGGCTGAGATTGCACTTGCTCTTCTTAAAGTTTCTTCCAGAGAAAGGCCCTCGCTTAATCCAAGTGCAAAACCTGCGATCATGGAATCACCGCATCCCACTGTATTTACGGCATCAATTTTCGGAACGATTGCACGGAAGATGCCTTCTTCACCAACAGCCAGAGAACCATCTGCACCAAGGGAAACTGCTACGATCTCCACTCCGTTTGCATGGATTGTCTTAGCTGCATCAATGATATCCTGAATGTCATCACAGTGTTTGCCTGTCAGCATACGGATCTCATCAATATTTGGTTTAATCAGTGTCGGACATGCTTCGATTCCCATTTCAAGAAGTTTGCCACTGGTATCAAGGATCACCGGTTTGCCAGCTTCTTTTACGATTTTGACCAGTCTCTGATATGCAGTTCCATCAAGCCCCTTCGGTACACTTCCGGACATGGAAACAACATCTGCATCCTTAACCAGCTCTGTAAATTTTTTTTCAAATCCCCGGAAATCTTCTTCAGTCAACGTAAATCCCGGTTCCAGAAATTCTGTCTGTACATGATTCACTTCATCCCAGATATTGATGCAGGATCTGCTTTCCGCATCTACATGATAAAACTCACCTTTGATTCCAAACGGTTTCAGAGCATCTTCAATATAGTTTCCTGCGTGGCCACCCACAAATCCGGTTGCTACGACTTCTGCACCATAAATAGATGCCGGCTTGGATACATTGAGACCTTTGCCTCCGGGAACGTAAGAACATTCCCGGACACGGTTTACTTCGCCTACTTTAAAATCATCGACTACATATCGTTTATCGATTGCAGCATTTAATGTTACAGTCAGTATCATTTTATTCTTCCTCGTTTGATAACAGGATCTTACCTTTTACAAGTCCTGGTGTCTTAAATAACTGGAATGCTTCCTGTGCCTGGCTCATCGGGATTTTCTTATAAATGAAGCCCGGATCAAATTTCAGCTGACCGGTTGCAAAGTAATGTGCGGTCAGATCCCATTCACGTCCCGGGAATGGTGCACTGTAAGACATCCATGAACCTGTCAGTTTGAACTCTTTACGGTTCATATTTTCCCACTGTTTTGGTGTAAAGGTCAGATTCTCATGCGGTGTTCCGATAAAGCATACATGAGCTTTGTTTGCAGCCAGTTCAAATGCCATATGCATGGTCGGAACCTGTCCGGCTGTCTCAAATACGAAACCATATCCTTTTCCGCCTGTGATATCCATGGCTTTTTCCATATATCCTTCTTCTTTTGTATTGATGACTTCATCTGCACCAAGACGTTTTGCAAGTGCAAGACGTTCATCACTGATATCGAATACAACAACTTTTTTGGAACCGAAGATCTTTGTCCACTGCATAGTGAACATTCCGACTGTACCACCACCAAGGATTGCAACATATTCGCCACCATGATAATCATTCTGGAATACACCGTGGATTGCTACTGTTGCAGGTTCAAACATAGCGCCTTGTTCATATGGAACTGTCTTGTCAAAGGGTACTGCATTCTGCTCCGGAACTACTACATAGTCAGCGTTGCTTCCCTGCTGTCTGGAACCAATAAAGCTGTAATGTTTGCAAAGAGAGAAGTTACCCTTCTGACAATCGTCACATTTCATGCACGGAAGAAGTGGAGCACCGGATACACGATCCCCAACTTTAACTTTGGTTACGCCTTCGCCAACTTCTACCACATCACCGGAAAATTCATGTCCCAGAACAATTGGATAAAAATGAACTCCGTGATTGAGAACACGAGGAATGTCAGAACCACAGATACCAGAGTATCTGACTTTGATTTTTACAGTTCCTTTGGTTACTTTTGGTTCTTCGACTTCCTGATACTGTACATCTTCATTTGCAACTACTACTGCTGCTTTCATAATATATATTTTCTCCTTTCATAAAGGAGGGAAACGCCTTTTTCTTCCACTTGGAAGTGGGAGTAACCCCCGAGGGGCGAACGTCGCCCCCTCAGACTCCCCCTACATTAAAAGCAAAAATGCTCTTGTTTATTCAATGCAGAAGGTTATAGTAAAGATGTTCTCTCCTGGTTATTTATGTAGGTAAGGTGTCCTGTGTGTGGACATTCTATTGGTTATTTCGCGGTCATCATATGGGCCAGAGACTTATAGAGTTCAAGATAAGTCTGATAAGTCTTATCATAAACTGCTTTGTTCTCCGGACTTGGTTCATGACGGCGTGTCTCTTTGACGGTGAGTGAAACAGCTTCGTCATAGTCTTTGTAAAGGCCGGTGCCTACTCCGGCGAGGAGTGCTGCCCCGAGTGTGGTTGCTGTATCAGATGCCGGAACAACGATCGGTTTACCTGTGATATCGGATTTAATCTGTGTCCAGAGTAAAGAATTCGCAGATCCACCCATGGCTCTCAGAACTTCTGCGTCCGCTCCGGCTTCCTCTGCAACTTCCAGGTTATGTCTCAGGGAAAGAGCCACTCCTTCCATGCAGGCACGCACCATATGTCCCTTGGTCTTGGCAAAATCCAGGCCGTAGAAAACACCTTTTGCATACGGATTCCAGATTGGTGAGCGCTCTCCGGACATATATGGAAGAAATACCATTCCATCACATCCCGGGGCTACTTTTTCTGCGATTTCATTAAGCTGATCCAGTGATGAAGCTCCTGTCTCTTCTTTCATCATACGCTCATAGTCTGCAAATTCATGTTCAAACCAGCGCATGACTCCACCGCCTCCGGTAGTTCCTCCCTGAAGGAGCCACTTGCCCGGAACAACATGATAACTGAGGATCAACCTTGGATCAGCTTTGTACTCATCTGTACAAATGCTCATTCCCCCGGCCTGTCCTCCCTGTTCCTGTGTTTCTCCTGTATGGATCACACCAGCTCCAAGCGTTCCGCATGCAGCATCAAGTCCACCGGCAACAACCGGTGTTCCCTCGGCAAGTCCACACTCTGCTGCTGCCTTCGCGGTGACAGTGCCTACCACATGATCACAGTCACATATTTCCGGAAGGAATCCCATCGGAATTCCAAGCTGTTCACACATCTCTTCATCCCAGCATCCTTTTTTCATATCAAAGCAATGCAGTCCATATCCCTGAGAAACATCCTGCGTGATCGCATCTGTCAGTTTAAATGCAATGTAGCTGTTCGACTGAAGGATCTTGTATATTTTTTTATAAATCTCCGGCTGATTTTCCCTGTACCAGATGATCTTTGCTGTAGAATAAGATGGCTGAAGGGAATTTCCTGATATCTTAAAAATCTCATCAGCTCCAATCTCCTGATTCAGTCTGTCACAAATAGACTGTGCTCTGGTGTCCATCCAGATCGGAGTATTGGTAAGGACTTTTCCTTCCCGATCTATTGCGATTGCCGACCAGCTCTGTCCGTCAATTCCCACTCCGGCGATTTCTTCTGGTGCGATTCCGGCTTTCTGTATCGTTTCCTCTGTTGCCTGGCAGACTGCGCTCCACCATTCTTCAGGATTCTGCTCCGCCCATCCCTCATGCGGATAATATACCGGATAAGCACCATTTGCTGCTGCAAGGACTCTGCCTTCTCTGTCAAATACAGCAACCTTACAGGCACTTGTTCCGATGTCAATTCCAAGTAAATATGATTTTTTCATTTTGCTGCTCCCATTTTCCGAAATATCCGAATTTTCTTCTCTTCAGCTGACACTCCGATCTGTTCTCTCTGTATCATTTTAAAGTATTTACAGACTTGCCTTCTATGATTTCTGTCTGCAGTTTTTCTGTAAAAAACTCTTCTGATTCTTTTTTGCCATTTTCCAGATGTTCCAGCATGATTCTTGCCACTTCTCTGGCAATTCCATCCGTTGGCTGTGATACGATCGTCAACTTTGGGTTACATGCTCTCGCAAACTGCAGATTGTCAAAACCAATCACAGAAAGCTGTTCCGGTATCTGTATTCCAAGTTCATTTACTCCGATCATGGCCCCCATTGTCATTTCGTAGTTGGTCACAAACACCGCTGTCATATCCGGATTTTTCTGCACCAGTTCCTCCAGACTCCGTACACCGCCCTGAATCGTATAATCTCCATGACAGATCAGGGATTCTCTGACCGGAATTCCGGCCTTTTCCAATGCTCTGTAATATCCGGCCATACGTTCCTGTGCAGTAAAAATCCCCTTCGGTCCACCGATGATACCGATATAGCGATGGCCTCTTTCTATAAACTGTCGTACTGCATCCTCCGCAGCTTTTTTATTGTCCACCAACACACTGTCACAGGAGATTCCCTGTATCTTACGGTCAATCAGAACGATTGGTTTTCCTGTCTTCTGAAATTTCTTCAGATGATTTCCTTCTTCATCAACCGGCATATTAATAACCCCGTCAACCCGCCTGCGGATCAGGAACTCTATTGCCTCCCGTTCCAGTTTCTTATCGGTTCGACAGTCACAGACGATCGTGGCATAGCCATGGCTTCGAAGGACATCTTCCATACCCGTTATGATTTCAGCGCAGAATGTATTATTCAGCTCCGGAATCACCACACCTATCGTTTTGGTCGCATTCGTCTTCAGCCCTCTGGCAACTTCATTGACTTCATAATGGAGTTCCTCAATGGCTTCTTCAATCTTTATTCTGTTTTTCTCTCGGACATTACCGCCATTAAAATACGAAGAAATCGTAGCCAGACCAAGGCCAGTCCGTCTGGCGATGTCTTTCATTGTTGCCGCCATTATGTCTCACTGCCTTCTGTTTCCACTGATATTTCTGTGTACTGAATCATGGTTCTCATACTTTTTTATTTATTCTGCTTTTCCGTCACATCCGCAGACTTTCATTCTTGCCATAACCAGTTCCTTCACCGCTGCAATAGCTGTCTTACCATATGCCTTTGGATCAATGGTATCCGGTTTTTCTGCAAGAAGTTCTTTCACTGCCTTAGAATATGCTGCACGAAGTTCTGTAGCAAAGTTTACTTTGCAGATACCACGTTTTACACAATCCATAACATCTTCATCACTGAGTCCGGATGCGCCATGGAGAACCAGCGGAATGTCTACAACTTCACGAATCTCACTGAGACGTTCTTTGTCGAGAACCGGTGTTCCCACATAGAAACCATGTGCAGTTCCGATTGCAACTGCAAGAGATGTAACTCCTGTACGCTCTACGAATTCTTTTGCTTCCTGTGGATCTGTGTTGGTGTCTGCCTCTGCTTCCAGATCATCTTCTTTGCCGCCGACCTTACCAAGTTCTGCTTCGCATGGAATATCAAGTGCTTTTGCTACATCTGCCACACGTTTGGTCTCTGCGATGTTTGCTTCAAAATCCAGTTTGGATCCATCGATCATAACAGAAGTATATCCTGCATGCATTGCCTGCATAGCAAGCTCAAAACTGCTGCCATGATCCAGATGAAGGCATACCGGAACAGATGCTTTCTTTGCTTCTGCTGCAACGATTGCCGCATAGGTATCTACGGTACCGTATTTAACTGTAGATGGTGTAGTCTGGATCATAACCGGTGCTTTGAGTTCTTCTGCAGCCTGGATGATTGCTTTGACCATTTCCATATTCTCTGCATTAAATGCACCTACTGCATAACCGCCTTTCTGAGCTTTGGACAGCATTTCTTTTGATGTAACAAGTGGCATAATGATTTTCCTCCTCATAATATATGTATGATTTTTGTTCTTACTGTTTCTGTAATGCCGGATAACATTTGCAAAACCGAAACGTTTCCGTTTGAGCCAATCATACCTCTGTTCTCTGCTTCTGTCAACCATAAAATATTCACTTTTCACTTTCTTCAAAGCAGTGTAAAATATTCATCTTTTATCGGAAAATATTCTCTTGCAAAGTATCATAAATGCAGGTACATTTTTAATATAAAGGCTGTCTCTGAGCGAGATATGCCATAATTCAGTAAAATTTTGAATGGAGGCATAAAGATATGTTAAAAGGAATTCCTGAAATCTTATCACCAGAATTATTAAAGGTATTATGTGAAATGGGACACAGCGATCGTCTGGTAATCGCAGATGGTAACTTCCCGGTAGAATCTATGGGTAAAAACGCAATCACAATCCGTTGTGACGGACATGGTGTTCCGGAAATTCTGGAAGCGATCCTGAAAGTTTTCCCGCTGGATACTTATGTAGAACATCCGGTTAACCTGATGGAAGTAATGCCTGGTGACGATGTAGAGACCCCAATCTGGGATACATACAAAGAAATCATCCGTAAATATGATGACAGAGGAGATGCTGTAGTAGGAAACATCGAACGTTTTGCATTCTATGATGAAGCCAAAACAGCTTACTGCATCATTTCCACAAGTGAAAAAGCTCTGTATGCAAACGTTATGCTGCAGAAAGGTGTTGTCATCAACAACTAATATCGGCCGTCTTTTTTCCTAATCTGCCCTGGAGGTTTTCGGATCTCCGGGGCATTTTTATCTTCTCAAGACCTGCTTTATGTAGCTTTGCTTTTTTTTATGTATGTGCTATGATAAAAGAAATAATTTTTCCATGCACAGTATAGTTATCAATCAGGAGGTTTTCATGATCCATCATAAACAACACGGCAAAAAGCGAACTCTGGCATTACTTCTGGCAGGTTCTGTTCTTTTCACTAACATACCGGTTTCCGCAAACGCAGTCAGTGATGTTGAACTTTCAGCAGACGAATCTGCTTCTGACGAAACAGATAACACAGGAAATACTGCTACAAATGATGCTGTTGATATAAGTATTGACTCCATTGATGAAAATACTGCTTCCGCAACGGTTGAAGATTCTTCTGAACTTCACTCTGTTGCTTCTGATGACTCAACGTCCTCAGATGATTTTTCTTCTGATGACGATGAAGCCGTCTTTTCTTCAGGGACAGAATCTCCAAATAGCGAAAATATAGACTATATTCTTGGCCGTCCCATGACGGATGAAGAACGACAGGCACAACTTGCACCATTACAGAACCTGGATGCATTTACTCCGGAACCGGAAGTTGACAGTAATATCGGCATTGCAAGCTATGCACTTTATCGCGGAACTTACAATGCAAATGAAGAGGGATTTGTCACTGATGTTAAAAATCAGAGAAATACCAGCCTCTGCTGGGCTTTCAGTCTCGCATCCAACCTTGAGACTTCTCTGCTTACCCGGGAACAGAAGTATTACGATCTTTCCGAAGAACAACTGGCTTATTTCTGGGCAAATCGAGTAAACGATCCCCTCGGTAACACTCCAAATGATAAGATCACCCGGACTCAGTCAGATTATCATGGTACCGGAAATGGCCGTGTTGCCTCCTTCTTTCTCAGTACCTGGTCCGGCATGACAACCGAAGAAAAAGTTCCGTTTCAGTCCTCTTCAGTTACATGGCCTGACAGCCTCGCCTATGATACCAGCGCTTATATGGAAGATGCCATTTTCTCTCAATACACTGTGGATCGCACCAAACAGCTTCTTATGGAATATAATTCTGTTTCTGCCATGATCTACATGCTGGATAACTACTATTATCCGGATACAGCTTCATATTCCTGCCCACAGTCTGGTCTGGTAAATCATGCTGTAACCATCGTCGGCTGGGATGATACTTACTCCAAGGAAAACTTCCCGTCAGCTTCCGGTGTGAATAATGATGGTGCCTGGATCGTCAAAAACAGTTATGGCAAAAACTGGGGAAAGAACGGTTATTTTTATCTTTCCTATGAAGATAAATCCATCACCAATCTGGTCTCCAATACAGCAGTGACCACCCCTGCTTATCCAAATAATTATTTTTACGACGGTGCTGCTGCCGGAACTGTCACTTTCCCGGGCAACACCATCAATAATGGTTACTATGTATCCAATATTTTCAAGGCAACTGCCGGAAATGGAAAAGACGAAGAACTCGGTGAAATCGTTACTGCAGTTCCACAGGACAATACTGATTTTCAAATTCAGGTCTACACAGATCTGAAGAATACTTCTGATCCGACAAGCGGAACACCCGCCTATGCAGAATCTGTTGATTACACACAGCCACTGGCCGGAATCCACACGATCCACCTGAACACTCCGGTCAAAATTCCTCAGGGTACTTTCTATTCGGTTGTGATCAGAATACCGGATGGATCCAATAAATTTTATGTAGAAAAAACAACCACCAGCACATCCTGGTTTACGGCAACTGCCGGTATTGATCCGGATCAGAGCTTTTTTTCTACTTCCGGAAAGAAATGGTACGACGCAGGAAATCATCAGTATAACTGCTGTTTCTCTGTCAAAGCACATACAAAAACCTTAGACAGTTCTACTGTTGTAACACCTTCAGTGGAACCGACTCCTGATGCCAAACCAACCGTTAATCCAGAAGTGCAGCCGTCAGTCAGTCCGGATTCTCCTTCGGAAGTTACACCAATAATCACTCCCAAAGCAGTTCCAACCAGCACTCCAACTCCGGCACCGCCATCCAGTGCTCGTGTAAATACCAGTTTCCGTGTTGGGAACCTGAAATATCGTGTCACTGCCAATCAGGTTGTTACATGCTATGGAACGACCAACAGCCGAGTTACCAAAATCAGTATTCCTTCAACGATCCGTTACAATGGCGTTACTTATCGGGTTACCAGTATATGGGCCAACGCATTCAAAAAAAAATCACGACTGACCACGGTTTCTATCGGACACAATGTCAGCGTAATCGGTAAAAATGCATTCTACAAATGCAAAAAACTAAAGAAAGTTACTATTGGTACCGGGCTGACGCAGATCAATCCAGGTGCATTCCGCGGTGTGAAAAAGGGATGTACGATCACGATCCGCAGTCTGAAGCTTAAGAAAGTCTATGGACGGATCGATCAGTCGACCTCCCGCATGACCGTACGTGTCCCTAAGAGAAAATATGCTGCATACCGGAAACTGCTGCGTAAGAAATCCAGCACAGTAACCACTAAAAAATATTGATTAAATAGGGGACGGTGTTTTAGGCTTTTTTAGTGTCCCCGGTGGCTCATAATTAAACAAATATATCTTGAAATTTAAAAAGACGGATCTTGTGCCTCAAATGAACACAAATCCGTCTTTTACTTTATTCACTTTTTATCGCCTTTTCTATAGATGTTCGCGAAATCCCTGTTAATCGATTGAGTTGACGTATCGTAATGCCTGACTGGTGCAACATTTTCAAATACTTATTTCTGGCAAATAATTCCAGACATTGAAAATCTGCTGTTGAATCACATCCTGTTCTTTCTCGAATCATCTGCAAGGCATCTTTGTCAGAAATGCCAGATTGAGGATATCCTTCCATACATTTAATATTTGAATCGGTAGAAAGAAAGTTTATACATTCTTCACTATCTGCAAACAATTTAATCACTTTATTGATATCAATAAATGAATCATCCAGTGCAAGATATTCCTGATAACTACTCCATGGGTATGTCCCTATAACACTTTCTAACCCAGCATGAAGAGGATTTTGATTAATATATCGGAATACGGTCAAAAAATATCTCATATCATTGATTGGTTCGCTTTTATATCTATCCTGAAACAAGTGACCTACTCGCTGATATTTCGTATTATACCACCGAACAAACTTAACCTCTATTTTCTTCATTATTGTTTCCATATTTGTACTTGAATGCTCAATCAACAAATGTATATGATTATTCATCAGACAATATGCATATATTTTGAAATCACATCTATTTTTATAGTATTTTAATATACTGATAAACTGCAAATAATCATTATCTTCCTCAAAAATAATCTGTCGGTTGATACCACGCAAAATCACATGATAGATATTCAATTCACTGACTTTTCTGGCTTGTCTTGGCATAATCTGGTCTCCTTAACTATGTCTTGAGATTTTGCCATATCAATGGCAAAATACTTTGCGGAATATTACTGGTGAACAACAACTATTCATATTAAATTTGATAATTTGTATTAATTTGGAGTTTCAATGGAATTATATTTCGGAATTGAATTTAGAATAAATCTATGACTTGATCAATGATATATAAGATATTAGCACACTTTGTGCTTCCAAGACAACTAAAATCATTCGACATATTATTTAATTAAATGGCATTTTTCTATTTTTTGTGTAATAGGAACATTACAGAGTAATTTCCAATTATACAAAAAAGCCCTCCTGCACCATGTTGATACAAGAGGGATATAACTGCCAGGGGGACACTAAAAAAGCCAGAAACACCGTCCCCTAGTCAAGGTCGAAAAGCTGACGATGTTTTAAGTCGATAGATGCCCAGACAGTGTTTGTTTTATCCTCACCATAAAGATAAACTGTACTGGATACTCTAACGTAAAGCCTGCAGTTTTCTTTATAAGCATTTTGTTTCTTCAGATATTGTTCTATATTATTAATCGTAAAGCCAAATGCATTATTATTTTTCGTATGGAACCTTCCATCGTTTCCCAGAGTAACTGTTTCCCCATTATATCCTTTCAAATTATTAATTTGATTTGTAATATTTACAAGTTTTTTATCACTACCAGAATCCGTCTGGATTGAACCTCCATCGCCTTCTATAAAGAATTCAATTGTCATCTCCTTTTTATCCAGGTCCGCCTGATTCAAATCAGCACTCACCATGTTATAGTCTTTTACATTAATGTAGAAGTCCATGTTCTGTTCCAACGTATTTGTTTCATTTGCAGTCCAGTTAGATTGGTCTGTCATATAGTAGCGTATCTGTTCCTTTTCTGCTGCCGGATTCAGCGAACTGATAAAGTCCACTTCCGGACGAACTGCAGTTACATTTGCTGCGGCAACCATTGCATTAATAAAGAGCTCAATCTCTTTCTCGTTGTTCACTGTAGAATGACCTGCGCCTGTATAGATAACATTTCCTTTGCTATAGAAATAATAATTGTTTCTGACATCATTTGGTGACTTATCATAATAATCCCCTCTCAAACAATACCAAACGACAACATCATTCTGTCCATCACTGTTTCCATTGATGTCTCTGTCTTGTTCCATAGCAAGCTGATAATACTGCCCATGTGTTTCAGCGATTTCAATATTGTCATCCATTACATATGGATATTGAGTGATCGCTCCATCATTTATTTTCGCAGCCTTTGTAACCTTTGGAGAATCCTGAACTATCATATTATTCGAGTATGCCTGAGTCTGAGCATAACTGGATGATTGTGCGCTGTCATTCTGATATGCTATATCACCGGTGATACTCATTAATTCAGAGAAACTAACCGAATCCGAAGTCAACGCCCTTCCCTGACTAATCAGATTTCCAACTACTGTTCCATTCTTCAACACTTCTGTAGATGTAATTCCATATCTATCCATGCCTACAACAGAACGAAGAATTTTATTCAAAGAAAGTCCCCATGTAGGGTTCTTAGTATCTACTTCCAGATACCGGTCATAGGCTCTTGCAGTGTTCTCATCTTTACCGTACTCTGTACTCGCAATTTTGTGATATACATTATCTCGATCATAATTTACATAGGAAGTCGTATCATGAGCAAAAATAATACTTTTTCCCTTTTTAACAAAGTTCAGAATTTCTTCCACCTGCCCATTATTATTAGGAATATCCTGATAGACATCTGCAAATCCCAAAACAAGCATCTGTTCTTGATCCAATAAATCTTTCATCTGCTCCCGCGTATAATTCTTCAATTCAGAAATCTGAACCTGATCTATTTTAATCTCAAAATCATCCAGATTTTTAATTTTATTCTGAAAAACTGAATTTTTCGCCAAATCCAGCGTGGGCTTATTTACATAGGCTGAAGGCTGCATCAATTGCAAGACATGTATCTGTTGTTTTGAACCTGTATTCTGCTGCTTTGAATAGCCCATTTCAGATGTATGAATATATGAGTTACGATTACTGGATACAACCAGCTTCCAAGTAATCAATTTATAGTAATCAGAAGGTATCTTTCTCACTAATGTATATCGTTTACCAGCTTTTAATTCATATCTCTGTGTACCATCATCATTGACTCCACGTGCTATAACAGCTCCATCTTCATCTGTGATCTCCACATACTGATCCTGGATTTCTTTTGACGAAAGATTTCCGTCAAAATTTAAATCAATATACAGCTTACAGTCGTATGTAGAATTTGCAGGAAAGACATCCGAATCATTTTGAATTGTGAATGTATATTTAAGTTCATTATTATTTAGATAAGCATACTCCCCACTTTCATCATTAACATTCTGCCTTGGTGCTTCTTTTGGTTTTCCATCCTTTTCAAATATTATCTGTGGCTTTGCCAGATTTAAAAAGAACTTAATATCTTTACTTTCATTATCCAGTTCTGTATCCGTTACTACATTATTGTATTTAAATGCGTCATTGATAAACTGATAATACCAGGATGAATTGTCAACCTTTTTGCTATTTGCGGTTCTGTCTGAGGTTGTCAATTCACTTCCAATTACAACAGGGTAACCACTTTTTACAAAATCCATCAGCTCATTATACTGCTGTTTTGTCATATCATTTCCAGAACCTCTGAAAAAACCGCCCCCACTTTGGCCATAAGTATTCAATGGAGCAAATCTGTTAATTGTAACATTTCCAGAAGTGCTCGCTGTCCATATTGGATTTTGAGTATTATTATTCGTCCAATATCCTTTCTGAGACCACCTACTTCCATCTGCCATATGATCGTATTCAATTTCAAGCTGCCCTAATAGTTTTAACAGATTTGGTGCACCAGAGCTGGCAGAAACACCATCCCCAACATGCACATATCTATAATCACCATTTCCAGTGATCAATGTGCTGCTTTCCGGAAGAAGTTTATCACTGATATAGATCAAATCATACTCTGACGTAATGTCATCTATATGACCGACAAACTCAGAAGCTGTCATATGAGTAATTGACGGAGTTATTGTATTATCTAGCTCATTATAAAATGATATTTCTGCACATGATGCAAATCTATTGGCTGGAGTTCCATCACTATTTCCCAATGTTTGATTAAATATTACTTTAACGTTCTTAACACTTTGGTACTTCTTAGAGAATTTTAATTCAACATTTCCTATACGGCTATAATTCTCTAATGTTATTCCTGTTTTTCCAATTTCTTTACCAAGAGACTTGTTATCCTTATCATACAACTCCACAGTATATTCAGTAAGTGTACCCGTCGCACCACCTCTTTGCCTGCCCAAATAATGAAATCCACTAACACCTGTTTCTTTTTTAAACGTCACTGTTAGATAATGCTCATTATGAACATTGACACATCCAGATTCATTTTTCCATTTCGTGTGCCACATTGTATTTTTATTTCCATCAATTGCCTTTGAAGCTTCTTCCCCTGTATGTTCACAGTTTGCAGTAATTGTCTCAATCTCTGGTCCACATTCTTCACCAAGCCAGCTTCTGATCATATTTTCATCCAGTTTACTGCAATTTGCATCCGGCATGATTTCAAGTGCTTTGATATTCTCTTTGATTTTCTCAGATCTCTTATACTTATAATTAATAATATATTCAATCGCCCTTGCCTGAGAAATCTCTCTGTTCAGCTGTTTGATTTCTTGTTCATTAACATTTCCATCATCTCCAAGACCTCTATACTGATTTTCGCTGTTGATATACTTGATGATTTCTTCAAATCCGTGCATCTTATGTGATGTATCATATGTTTTATTATCCTCAGATTTTAAATCGTCATTAAAATTTGTATTAAAATTTGAGTTTAATAATTTATCATTATCTGCTGTTTCATTTACAAATGTATTTTTGAAGAAATATACATACTTATTCACATAATGACCATCTTTATCATCTTTCACAAAATCAGCCTTCATCTTCTCGCTCAGTGAAGCGGCTACTCCATCACGGCCATTATTAATTATACATGGCAGAGTATTTGATGAAACTGCACCTTCCAGGGCTGCTGCCATATCAGTACTTAATGTACCATTTACATAAATCAGGTCATAGCCTTCCAATGCGGTCTGTAGAGGATTTGCATTGGATTCTGTTGTTTCTGTTGTTTCTGTAGTTTCAGCATCTCCTGCTTCGTCGATACTGTCTTCTTCGACATCTATCTCGCTCTGAGCATCTGAATCTTCTTCTGATGTTGTACCGGAATCTGTGGCTTCGCCCGCATCCTCCACCGGCTCCATATCAACGCTGTCGGTAAAGTCATCCGACTGCTCGTCTGCCACGACTTCTTCTTCGATGTTTTCTTCATCCGTATCTACTGAAATATCCTGTGTATCTTCGCTGTCATCTTCCTGTCCGGCAGCATCTGCACTGGTATCTGTGCCTGCGGACGCATATACTGCCTGAAGAGAATTACCTGACGAATCAGCACTCATCGTGTCTACCTGGATGTTAAAGTTTTCAAATTCACCATCCTCTGCTGAAGCATCTGCTTTTGGCTGAAGATGAAATACAAACTTTTTAAACCAGTCATTATTGGTCAGCCCACCATTATAATACATATGATTTACCTGGACTGACTGAGGATCTTCGTTATCATCAGGTACGAAATCAAAATCTCCTGTACCTGGTGTCAGAGTATAACTGGCATCGGAAACATAATAGGTTGCTGTTGAATTTTCCGCAGGTACATAAATATTTGACTGATCCTGATAGTTCACATAATACCATCCAGTGAATTTATAATTATTGTTCTCATCAGTGCTGTCACCATCTGTACAGCAGAAATAAACTCCATTTACACGATAATAATAGTTGTATCCAAGATTTTCCGGAATCTGCTGAATGTCCTGATATGCAACCGGCTGACGTCCGGTCACCAGCGTTAGCAGATATTTATTTGTTTCGGCATCATCAACTTTGTAATAATAGTACTGGTCATTTTCCAGGACAATATCTCCATTTTGACGAGTAATGCTCTCACCGCTATCCTGTGCTGCTTTGTCCCTCTGCGCAACCATCTGCTGCTTTGCCATCACATAAGAAAATGTACCAAGCTTTGTATATTTATAATATGGAAAAACATTGATCTGTTCACTGACGTAAACATATGGGTTCTCCTGCTTTCCAGGATTATCTCCGACTGTTTCCGGAGTTGTGTTTGTTTCTGTATTTGTATCAACTTCCTGAACTTTTTTGACACTTTCTGTCAGAAGCGGATCTCCCACAGGCTCATCTGCTGTAGTCATTTCTGCATCCACAGACTCACCGACATCTGCGTTATCATCCGCACTTTCAGTAAAATCTGACGCATCCGAAGTATTGTCATCTATACCACTTTCGTCATAGCTGTCTGTCACTCCCGAATCTGTATCTGAAAAATCAGAACCGAAATTATCTCCCGCACCCATTGCCTCGGATTCTATTTCGCTATCTGTGTCATTCCATTCATCAACAGAACCATCGGAAGAAATATCTCCTGTGCTGTCGGCAAAGCCATTGTCAAAGCTGACGGAATCTCCGGTGTCTGGCTCAGAAGAAGCCGGACTCTGTGAAGAGCTGTTTGAGTCAAATTCCGCCGGAGTGGATTCTGTATCAGCCGATGTATCTGCACTGTCTCCAATGTCACCTGATGAGAAATCTGCGACCTGTGAGATCGGAGACTGGAGATTTTCATAGATCTTTCGTAATGACTCTTTTGCCGTATTTTCGCCAGGAAATGTGTAAATATGTTTCTGGATGTTCTCTGCCATCACAGACGTAAGATCTTCATATACATTTTCATAAAGACCAAAAAATCCTCTATCCGGATCATATTCCTTCGAAAGTGTGTTGCCAGCCCCCGCCTTGAGATTTTTGTTTACAGTCTCATTTGTCACTGTCTCGAAATTCAAATCATATGCACCGCGGCTGTTCTCATCACTTTCTGAAAAATAAAAGTTCTGGATATTTTCGCGGTATTTCTCTTTAGAATCATCAACAGGGCTTCCCTTAATCGGGTAATACTCTTGCTCTTCTCTGGTGTAATCTCCGGTGTGCGCTGTGTTTTCCTGATACTCGCCCTTCACCTGTACCTTGTCGGTTCGGGTGTTTTTGCCTGTCGGATCAGTGAAATCGATTTCCTTCCACTGATCTGCATCATCGCTTGATGAAAGAAAGTATTTTTCCTGATAATCGGGATATGAAACCGGTACGTTATCTCCGGTAAGGTCACTCACTGAGCGGATTCCTGTTGAAGCCGAAGTATCTATCTCACCATCTGCATTTAGACGGACATTCATTGCAAACTCCTGTCGTAGCTTTGCTGTCGGCAGTTTTTGCAGACCTTCTGCCAGACTGGAAAAATGCATGGTCTGTGGCTGACCATTGGAATCCTGATACTGCCAGGTGTAAAGCTTCACGGATGGCTCCTGCCCGGACACATAGTATCCGAATTCTGCATCTGCGCTGTTGCTCACCAGTTCCAGAATCCGAAATGGCTTCTCGCTGGAGTTTTCGTCCACGATTGTCTCTATGCCGGGCATCATCTCGACCGAAGCCTGTACCGACAGGCTCGTCTGGATGAGCGTTCCGATTCCCAATGCCCCGGCCGCGACGACAGCCGTGCCGGATATAAGAAATTTTCTGTGTTTACGTTTCATGTGTATGTGTGTGCCTCCTTAGATTCGGTCAAAGTCACCTACAGATAATTATTTTGATTTATCTTCTGTTACCACTTTTGATGCGGTGTACCAGACACCGTCCACTAATGCTTTAGCATATATCTTAGAATTCTCAGGCCATTCTTCATTTTTCTTGGGAACTGATATACTTAAACAACCACATTGATCACTACAGAATCCGAAATCATCTTTCCATCGGTTGTCATTGCAGTTACAGTAACCGTGAGCTGTCCTGGCGTTGCGTTTGGATCAATTGTCAATTTTCCATTGGTTGCATCCTGAGATGAGAACCATCCTCTTGTCATAATATCAGAACTCCACACTACAGAACTCTGATCAATGCTTCCGTTTCCTGTCAGGTTCCAGCTCAGCATCACGGACTCACCTGGCTTCATGGTCTGAGGGGCATTCAGGATTTTGATTCCAACATCTGTGGCATCTGATTTCTTAAACGCGTCATCCGGGGCGAGAACCTTAATTGGATTTCTAAGGCTTACGCTGTGGAGGGTTTTGATCTCTTTGGTTCCACTTATCGTTGAGAGCTGAAAGCGAACGATCTTGTCGGAAACCACCTTGGATACGTCTGCGTGGAAATCTACGATTCCTGTTGCAAGGACAGACTGATTGATGGTCTGTTTCTGATTTCGGACTGTTGCTGAAATATCACTCCCTGAATCCTCTGCTGCACTGTCGTCAGAAAAACCTTCATCTGACAACGCAGCGAGACCTGATTCTGTATTCTCAGATTCTTCCTCCTCGGAATCTGCATTCTGAACTCCGCTGTCATCTTTGCTGGATGCAGCATCATATTCTCGCTGGCTGTAGTAAACCTTCTGTTCCTCTTTGTTCCAGTCGATCACATCGCAGATATAACGGCTGGTCTTGCCATCGTTATTTTTGTATTCATTGCATACGATAAATGTTTTGTTGCCGGTGCTGGCAGCTCCGTCAATGTCATCTGAAATCGCACTTCCCATAGCAGCTCCGGTACCATTTGCGTAATACACACTGCGGTTGGCATCTATGATCAGGTCTTCCATTCTGTCGACAACTTCCTGCGTCTCCATCTGCACTTTTGCGTTGCTGGAAGTGCTTCGGTAAGTATTGGAACCGATACCTATGAAGCTCAGGATCACACCTGAAAATATCGCAATGATCGCCACGGTGATGATCAGCTCGATCAGTGTAAAACCTCCGCTGTTCTTTTTTAATCTATTGTCTCTCTTTTTCATTAGTTCCATCCTGCTGTGATACTGTATTTTCCGGTCTCTTTTATCAGACTTAAGGTCTTGTATCTTCGTCCGCCGCTGACGGTAATGGAAGTACAGTATGTTCCGGTTTTCTGAAGCGGAACATCTTTTCCAGCCTTAAGATCATTCAAAATCTCTTCCTGTGAAATTACTGTGGACTGTATCGGTAAAAAACCTCCGGTCGCGCGGTCATAGGTAAGAATCAGGCTGTCTCCTGCTGCCATAACATGTGAACTACCATCAGAACTTGTATAGCTGATCTCTGTTCTGGCCGGGGCAATCTTTTCCGGGTCATCCTCAGTCACATGAGATGCTCCTCCCACCTTGCCGCGATCCAGATAATAGCTGATATAATATCCATCCGCGCGTTTTTCCAGCTTCATCTCTCCAACCAGGCGGCTGGAAGCTTCTATTTTGGTTCGGTCAAGTGCCGATGCAATGGAATTTGCCGCACGGTTTACACGAAAACCTAAAATCGAATTCAAGGAAGGAACTGCAATTCCCAGAAGAATCGTAAAAATTGCAACTACAACAATCAGTTCTACCAGTGTAAAACCCTTGTCACTCATCTTGTGTGTTTTTTCCACGCTTCTTCCCCCTTTACTCTTTTTTCCAGTTCTCATAGGATACGTAATCTGCAGCGCTGTAGGAATCTGAGCTGTTCTGATCATTGCCTGAACCAGATACCACTGCATTTCCTAGAACATATTTATCACCATCCCAGAAGAAATCCTGCGCTTTGACTATATCTGTATTTGTTTCGTTTGTTTTGTTGATCTGTGACTGGAATACCTTTGCAGCCTCCATCGGAGAAGATTCCAGGGAAGCACCCTCTTTTAGAGTCAGAGTTCCCTTTGTCATAATGATTCCCTTGAAATTTACACCTTTTTCTATCACTACATCTCCGGTACATACGACTAGACGAAGTTTTTCGGCAAGATCGGAAGTGATCTCCAGAGCTGCTCCTGTTCCCTGCATGTTACTTCCATCAGAAATTACACTATTTCCACCATTATGGTACATGATTGCCTTCAGGCCACCGTCCTCTTCATCTGCGGTAAACTCATACTTCAAATTTCCATCCTTCGTATTATTCTTAACAAATTCGACCAGTTTTTTCTCGTTGACAAGATTGTCATACACACTTCTGCTGCTCTCTGTCTCGTTATGAGTGATATTATTTCCAGCAGCATCCTGACCTTCCACAACTGCGGTGTTAAGCAGATCATAGCTGGAAATCATCTTGCGGTTCAATGCATACCAGCTGTTCTGGTAACCAATCTGTTCCTGCACTAGCTTGCTGTCCTCTTCCGGATCGGTGTCTGTAGCTGCCTGAAGGGAACTGGTATCTGTTTTTCCATCATAGGAAAGAACATTTCCGCCTGTAACATAATGCAGATAAGAATCCACATCCTTTACAGTGATTCCGCTGTTTTCTCCACCAAAGTAGAAGGAAAGATATTTATCCATATTTGCTTTTGCATCCGGGTTGACTGCAAGATAATTCTGAAGAAATGCAGCTGCATTCGTCTCATTGGTAAAGTTCAGATAGAAATATACATAATTTGCTCCACCTGGCTCATTATAAAAAACAGTCTGCACCGGTTTCTCCACATCGACCCCGAGGTCTCGAAGTGTCTTTCCACCCCAGGCAGCCACAGGAGTATCCATTTTTACTGCAATATTTCCAGTCTGACTGACTCCCGCAAATTTTTCCTGAAATGTTGCTACATCCATCGGATTCTGATAGCTCTGTTCTCCGGTTCCAAGCAATTCTGCCGGGAGCAGATAGGCAAGCTGCGTACCTTTGACCGTGATACTCTCACCTGTCATGATGTCATTTTTGTTCACCTGATTTCCAGTCACTTTGGAACTTGCGATGTAGTTTTTGCCTGCCAGCATCAGTTTCTGCAGGCCTGAAAGATCAAGTGTTGTATTTTTTCCGTTGATAACGATAGCACTGCTGAGGTCAGCACTCTTTTGAGCCACAGTATTCCCTGTATTTTCTGCATCCTCACCAGTACCACTATAAATATTTTTAAAGAGGCAGTTCTCATTCAGGGCTGATTTTTCTGACCCGAAGCCATAATAATTTCCTGCGAGCTTTACATTATTGTTCTTGCCGGAAATTGTCAGGTCATCTGCAAAATATGTCGTACCCTCCAGGCTGACTTCTTTTCCAGACTCCACATTCAGTCCCTTTGCCCAAAGATTCACGCCTGCAGCACTTGCAAAGCTGCTGCCGTTTCCAATATTGATCTCACCGGCGCAGACTACCTTATCTCCGGAATTGATTTTAAGAGAAGCATTATTTTTTACATGAATACTCTGCGTGGAAAGTTCTCCCTGCGCTGTTTCTGTCTCTTCTGCCTTGCTCTTTGGCAGAAGCCCGGCATAAATACTTCCCTGGATTGTAGATTCGCTCTCTGCATTTCCTTCGCAGACGATTCCTCCATCTGCTACAACGATCATATTCATAAGGTCAGGCAGAGTAGAAGGCGTCGGAAACTGTACTGCCGGTACACCCAGGCGGATATCTGTCTCGATAATAGCTGCATGACCCTTCGGGTCAACATAGATGACTTTGAGATTCTTAAGAAGAATCCCGCTCTTTGTATTGGAAGTTCCGGTGCTTCGGATCACACTCATTTCCGCTCCGGCACTGTCCGACGGATTTGTGATGACCAGTGATTCTTTCTTTGCATCAAACACAGAAGAATCTTTTAAAAGATCCACGTAGTCAATCAGTTTGTGCAGACTGTACTGCTTCTTGCTTCCATTGTCTCCAACTCTTTTGACCAGTTCATCCAGAAAAAATGTCTCAAACTGGCTCTGACGCTGTGCATCCATTGTCGCATCCTGCGTATTGCTGTCTTTATCGTAATCTTCCAGAACCTTTGTGTATGCTGTGGACATAGCCTCGCCCACATCCTCCTGGAGTCCTGTACGTATTTCCTCCAGTGCACGTTCTGCTGTATAAAAACTGTCTTTTCCCTTGAGGTCGGTGACCTTCATGTTAAAGTTTGCCAGAGCAATATACAGGATCAGCATTCCCAGTATCGCTACAAAGGAAACTGCGATCAGTACTGAAAAAAGGGAAAATCCTCTGTTGTTGTCTTTGCGCTCTTTCATTACCATTCTCCCGAAAAAATCAATCTTCTTTGGAACCATCCAGTGATGCGATCAGCTCGCTGTCCGGAAAATTCTTCTCTGCAGCGCCTTTTTTGAAAACCTCAACCTTGACTGTATAGATACGGTCTTCGTTTTCTCTGTCATCCAGACTATTGCAGTCCAGAATCTTTTTGGCTGAGTTGCCGCTTACTTTAATACCTTTGGCTCCATCTTTGTTGACCGACTGGTAGGTAAGGGTCATCTGTGAGGTTTTACGCTTTGAAGAAGTAGATAACTCACCCTCAGCTGCAGCTGAATCACTGATATCATAATCCAGATTTGTGCGTAGCTTTGTCACCGCACGATAAAGTCCGACGTTTGTATTCCAGTTGGTTTTTACGCGCTCTGCCGGATTCTCCAGTATTGTCAGAGCCATACGGTAAGTGCTTTCCTGAAGATGTGTCGGAACATTGTTTTCTTCATCCTTCTGTTTGCTGACATAGAAATTCAGTTCACAGTTGATTCGGTTATCGAATATGATCTGGTCATATGGTGTCACACTGCTTGTGGAATTGTAATTTGGATAATAAAAAACAAATATATTTTTCAGATTCTCACCGGCATCGGAACTGTAAAATGTTGTGTATTCGGTGTCGATGATATTTGACTGCTGTTTATCATTGTTCTTAAACTCTTTTTCCAGTTCCTCACTGTAATTATCGTTGATCCATTTCCATGGGTCCAGAGTACGTTTTGCTTCAGCCTTGACAGTACCGTTGTTTTCTTCCACACGAACGGTCAGGGTTCTGACAGAATGACTGTAAATGTCATCTATCAGATCAAGTTTATCCGTCCTGCCTTCAAATCCACTGAACCATAACTTCATCTTTTCATAAAGACTGTCGATATTGACATCCTTCTCCTCGATCAGCAGGGCCGAAGATTTTCTGTCCATCTTTGCGACATTCGGCATCTCGTAATCATTCTTGCCCTGCTCCGAATTGGCAGCAGTCTTTTTCTTATAGCCGGAAGTCTTGCTTCCGTCAAAGGTCACAAGAGCGTCAAAACTCTCCTTATCGTTTTTTACATTCGTCAGTTCAAAATAATATTTTGACGCATTTTCACCAGATTTTCGTGGATTAAATTTGTATGTTTTTCCACCATCCGAAGAAAGGACAGATGCCGTTACCTTAGAATCATCCAGATCATCCCTGGACTGGCTGACCGGTGAATACACATAATCACCACTGCCGGTTTTATCTGATGATCGAAGTACTTCACTGATTCCCAGCTCTCCGCTCTGGACCCTTGCACTCTGCGAATTTAGGAATGTAAGTCTTGTTGTGTTTTTTACACTGTCGATCGGATAGTTAAAAGCCAGCGAAACCTCCTCAAAGGTTTTGGCCTTGATCTCTTCCATGATATTCTGGGCTACTGTAGTCGCCTCCAGATAGATCCTCGATTTGCGGTTTATCCGTCCTGAGGTCACAAAGCTCTGAAGAAGAACCGCCGCCGTAATGGCAAAAATGGCAACGGCAACGATAACTTCGATCAGACTCATACCGGCATTTTTTCTTTTTTTCATTGATTTGCCGCTCCTTTAGCATTCTTCAAAAAACAGCATTAGAGGGGTATATGCTTCTCCCCCTCTAATGTATATTTCGTATTTATTGTGCAGGCTGCGCCTCTGTCTCCGCAGTATCTGCCTGTGCATCGGTGCTCTGTGCATCTGCATTTTGAGCATCAGTATTCTGTGTATCCGTATTCTGATCGGATGCTTCAGCAGGTGCATTCTGCTCAACTGTACCAAAGATATTGGCGGTTCCGTATGCCACACTTCCGGCATCCGGTTCTGTGTAAGTACGGTCTGTTCCGGTCATCGAGAAGATATTTACGATGATTGTTCCGGTCAGGTTGCCAGTTGAAGTATCATAGGACGCATTGACATTGTCAAGTGTCATTCTTCCACTCTGGTCTGCGACATAAAGAACTGCTTTCTTCAGACCTGCATAAGTTCCATTAAACTGCAACGTTACCTGTGTACGGTACAGAACCGGTGTCTGCGATCTATAGCTCTGGTCTGCAGCTGCTGCATCTGAAGCATTTTGCAGATTTTCTTCCGCCTGGCTGTCGGTTCCCTCAATATTGTCAAGCTGTTCCTGTGTCTGCTCATTTGCCTGCTCAGACATTGTCTGATCTATTTCCTGTGCAAGATCCTCTTCGGAGCTTCCGTCTATAGATGCAATAAACTCTTTTTCCCCAAGTCCGACACTTGTGATCTGGAATCCAAGTTCATTTTCCATGTTGCGGGCAAGCACGATTCCATCCTCCGGTCTTACATCAGATGGGAACTTTGTTGTATATTCGTTGATCTTTTCCTGGATGGATGCTGTCTCACTTACATAAAAATCCTTGTTGGCTGCGAGATCAAGCAGCTCCTGCAAACGCTCTTCCAGTGGTCCGTTGGATTCTTCTATCTGACTTGCAATCTCCATCTGTGGACGGTATCCGAAGAACCAACCAAGGAAAAATACAAGAATGCCGATAAACATCAGCAGTATTTTTTTGTCACGCATCGACAAATTCATGTCCTGTCTGCCTCCTATTTATTCTGCCATTTCCTTATTCTGTAGTATCGTCATCCAAAGGTGCCGGATCTGCATATGTACAGATCACACTCATGGATACCGTATTGTCTTCTGCTTCTTCCAGCCCTGTCGTGGTAACTGTCGCAAGACTCTCAAACGTACGGAGCTGCATCAGTGTATTTGCTGCCGCCGACTTGCTGGAAACCCGCATGGAAAAACTTACCTGCGTTCCCGTGGAACTGAATGTCTCTACCGTGATATCTGACGGCATCTTCTGTTCCATCTCCTCCAGGAAAGTCTTCAGTCCTTCGTTTGGTGTATTGGTATACTGATACATTTGCTGATAATTTTCATAATTCGTCCTTGCACTGGTATACGTATTGTAAATATCTTCAATGGAACTTTCTTCACTGATTCTCTGATTCAGATGATCCTGCATGTGCTGCTGATAAAGATGGTTCGCCACACCGGCACCCGCAAGTGCCACACCTGCGATCACGCCAACTGCACAGACCAACACCGAACCACGTAAATTATCTTCTGCCTCTTTTTTCTTACGAGTGGTTTTTTCCATCAGGTTCACTCCGGAACGGGCCGGTGCGATGACTGCCGTATAGAGGTAAAGTCCCTCTGATTCCGGAAATTCCGGATACGTGCATTTATCAAGTGCATAGAGGACTTCTACTCTATGTCCCAGTTCATTGGCAAGAAGCCTGCGGATACCTTTGATTCCGGCACCCAGACCGCAAATCTGAATCGACGAAAAAGTGACATCTGTATTTCTGGAAATATAGTAATCCATGATTCGGGAAATATTTCCAACCATGTAACGGAAGCTCTCGGTAACTTCCATCTTGGCATTTTCCAGTAATTCTTCCTGCTGATCCAGTTCCGCAGCAGCAATTCCATTCAACGTATCCTGCAGACATCTCCGGTCATGCAGAACTGTAAGTGCCTCTGTCTGAGTAAGGTCTTCTCCAAACTGCGGAAACGCACGCACTGTCTCTATCGCGCTGTCCACTCCATAGTTGACCGTTCTCTGCAGAGCCAGTTCTCCGTTATTAAGTACGCTGATACTTGTGGAATTATATTCAATCTTGACCAGCATATGTACTCCATCTGCAAATGTATCTTTCACAGCAGAATATACGCTGTCACCGGTGTAACCGATTCCGGCCATGGAAAGTCCGGCATATCCGGCAAGTTCATGGAACGCCGCCGAAATAGATGTCGGTGCAGCGTACACCATCAGATGATACTGTTTCAGTTCTTCTCCCGGTTTCGGCTCTGTTGTTTCTATATCGATAATGCTGTAAGATAACACATAATTGGAAATATCTATCGGGAAATAATCCGTTGCATTTTCCTGAATGATACTCTGAATTCTGTCCTTTTTGACAAAAGGAATACGAACTTCCCTGCTGGCAATTCTTGATGAACCTGCAACAAAAAATACTTTTTTATTATTTATGTTCCTGGCTTCCAGTTCTTTTTTCAACAGCGTACCCAGGGTCTTTGTGTCACGGATCTGCCCATCATCCACGGCACCCTGAGGAACCGGAAGTGTAAAACAGCGATAGATTCTCAGTCCACGGCTGTCCGTCTCTGCTACCCTCAACTGGGCTGTATCAATTTCTATGTTTAAAATTTTCGCCATTTCTCAGGTTTCCTCCATTTTATTGTTGTCCTACATGACAACTTATGTATCAGAATATCAGGTTTGCTTTCCTTCCTAATATATCAGTTACAAAAATATGGATTCTGTCAAAAATATCTCAGACAAAATTCATATTTTTATAACTGAAAATCAGCTGAATTATCCATTGTCTTTCACAAAGATAATCCATCTCAGTTATAAAGAAGCTGCTACATGCCAAGAAGGCCTAGATACCAGTTGATCCATGTATTTCCCCATAATGCAGCCAGAAAAATACCGACTGACAGATACGGGCCCATAGCGAGTACTCGTCCGGCACCACTTATTTTGATGCGGATCACATGGACAACAGAACCGATAATACATCCCAGCAGAAACGCCAGAATGATCAGTTTCCATCCAAGGATCAGTCCGCAGGATGCCATCAGTTTCACATCTCCGCCACCAATCGCACTGCCACCACTTACCAGAAACAGGATTTCCAGCAGAGCACTGACACAGATCAGGCCGATCAGATGTGAAGTTATGTTTCCTCTGTCCAGCCATGTAGCTGCAATACCAAGGATAAACAGAAATACATTGATTCCAAACGGAATCTCATAGGTGCGCCAGTCAATAAGACTAAGGGTCAGCAAAGCCGACACCATTAAGCAATACAACAGGCTGACCCAGGTCAGTCCATTGACCACACATACCAGAACATAAAGAATACCATTGAGAGCCTCTATGATCGGATACTGCGCAGAAATTTTTGATTTACAATTACGACATTTTCCTCCCAGCACGATCCAGCTGAATACCGGAACCATGTCATACCATTTCAACTTCCTCCCACAGGTCATGCAGTGGGAGGGAGCCGTAATGATCGATTCATGCAGCGGAAGCCTGTAGATACAGACATTCAGAAAGCTGCCAATCACGATTCCGAATACGAAGATTATGATGTACGGGACGGAGTCTAAGAAAAGAAGCATAGGGGGTTCCTTTCAGGGGGGATTTAGTTTGTACCTTTTTTCACATAATTGCCATAAGCTGTTGGACTATAATCTTTAAGTGTTACAGAACCCTCTGTATCACAAGAAACTTTAACTGAAATTTCATTTTTGGTAGTATCCCAATGATTTCCTTTTAATGTAAGTGTATCCCAGTCTGGAACATATGCCTCAAAAGCTTTATAAAACACTCCTGCGGCATCTGTACTTTTATCTGTTGGTTTAGTTCCAGCCACCTTAACCCCATCACTGTCAAGGCTAAGTACAATATTTGACATTTCAGGAACAGCCTGCTTTGTTGCGTCATCAATAACATAAACCTGTACTGCTTTAATCAGTTCATCCATGTTACTTACATCTGCCGCTTTTCTTGATTTCTCAACATACTTTGTATACTGAGGTGCAAGAAGTCCTACCAGAATTGCAAGAATAGCAATTACGATTACAAGTTCAACAAGTGTAAAACCTTTGTTATTTTTCTTTTTGTTTAAAAGTTTGAACATACTACTATCTCCTTACTTTTAGTACTTCATTCGACAGTAGTATTCGATTTCAAACAAAAGAATTGTTATGCATTCATCAAAAAGTCAAATTGCAACACTCACATAGCCTAGCCATTAACAACTAACAAATCTACATTATTGTGTTACGGTTGTATCTTCACCACCATAAAATTTCTTGAAATCATCTGGTGCAACATTAGTTGTTTTTACGCCACCCTCAGCATCAATTGTAAGTGTAATTGTTGGGTTACCGCCCCACTTCTGCGATTTCAGTTTAACATTTTTCCAGTTTGGCATATATGCTTCAAATGCTTTTGTTGCAATATCATCTTTGCTAAGATTGCCTGGTGTTGCATTCTCACCTTCACCAGTTGTAGCTCCCTTTACACCATCTTTAGTCAACTGGATAGTAACTGTAACATCTGTGTTCTCCCTCACAATTGCATTATCTACTGCATATACCTGTACAGCTTTTACCATCTCATCCATATTGGAAGCATCCGCAGATTTTCTTGACTTCTCAACATACTTTGTATACTGAGGTGCAAGGATACCTACCAGAATAGCAAGAATAGCAATTACGATTACCAGCTCTACCAGTGTAAAACCTTTGTTGTCTTTTTTTCTTTCTCTAAGAAATTTAAACATAACTCAATCTCCTTCATTTCTTTTTCCACCGGAGCGGAGTCATGATCATTTTCTCTGACAGGTTTTCCACCATGTCAGGGAAATACAACAGGCTTTACGCACATATTCAACTTTTTGATGAATACATAACTCTCCTGTTGTTTTGATCACGAATACTCTGTCCGATGATTGTTCAACGAGCGAGAACACCCGGAGGTGCTCTCCACCCCCCCCCTGAAATTTTGGCTTTTCAGAGGGGAGGGAGTTATGTTGTAAACTCGTTATTCAGTTTTCTAGTTACTTTTTGTTGCCTGATCGTATGGTTTTCGAAAAGCCCCCTTTTTCACACTCCATTTGATCTATCGTAAACACAGCACCTATGCCTGCTGTGTGACAACCATGTGTTATTCAGAAACTTTTAACGCGGTTCCCAATCGCAAAAATTTATAAACTTTTATTACAAATTGCCTAAACCTTCATACATTGTTCTGATCGGCATGATCACAGCGATTACCAGTGTGCCGACGATCAGTGCCATGAACACGATGATCAGTGGTTCCATAGCTGCGAGTACGCTCTGGGTAGTGATCTCTACTTCTTCGTCGTAATAATCAGCGAGTTTATTGAGCATCTCTTCCATATTACCGGTTTCTTCACCGATCCCGGTCATATGACACACCATCGGAGGAAAGACTTCACTGGCTGCAAGTGGCTCCGAAAGTGGAATACCTTTCATTACCTCTTCTTTTGCCTTCTGAAGTGCATTCTTATAATGAATGTTATTGATGATCTTAGTGCAGGTATCCAGACATTCCGTTGTGGAAATACCGGCTCCCATCAGGGTACTCATCGTTCGTGCAAACTGGGCACAGGCCGTTTTGACTGTCAGATTGCCGAACAGTGGAATTTTCATCTTGATATAGTCTATCTTCAGCCGTCCCTGATCTGTGTTGTAGATAAGGCGGTATGCAGCAACCACTGCCGCTACCACAACAAGGATGACGTACCAGTGGCTGGCCGTCCATTTACTGAGGTTCATGACCCCCATCGTCAGTGCCGGCATCTCAATATCCAGATCCGCAAACATATCAATGAAGATCGGGATTACATAGAGCAGCATAACTGCAACTACACCAATAACCGCAAAGATCAGGATGATCGGATAGATTGTTGCTTTACGGATCGTCGCCTTCAACTTAGCCTCTTTTTCGAAATGGGTTGCCATTCTCTCAAAAGACATATCCAGGCTACCTGAAGACTCACCTGCTGCAACCATATTTACAAGCATTGGCGGGAAAACATCCGGGATTGCGGCCATGGAATCAGCCAGTGTATTACCTTTTTCTACATTGAGAAGCACATCGGCTGTCGCCTTCTTGAGCCATTTATTTTCTGTCTGCTCCGTCATCATCTGCAGGGCTTCCTTCATCGGAACACCTGCCTGGGTGATGCTGACGAACTGCCGGCAAAAAACACTCAGGTCTCTGGGCTTGACTTTCTTACCGATTGACAGGTCAATGTCTTTGTTCAGGATTCCCTGTTCTTTGATCTCGACAGGAAAAAGTCCGTCTTTTTTGAGCTGCTGAGCAACCGCATCGCGATTCTCGGCATCTATTTTTCCTCGTTTCTCTTTGCCTCTCTGATCGACGGCGACGTAAGAATAACCGGGCATTTACTCAGTCCTTTCTGTTAAATCTCAAAGTTTACCTTTTTATTCATTGCCACCGGATCCTGTGCGTATGTTACGACTGCATCCGGTCCGATCTCGCCTTTCATAAAGAGGTCATACAGTGCATCATCCATGGTGATCATGCCGGCTCTTCGGCTGGTCTGCATGATGGATGGAATCTGGAAGGTTTTGCCCTCACGAATCAGATTGCGGACTGCATTATTTGCAAACAGAACTTCCAGTGCTGCCACTCGGCCGCCCCGTTCCTTACGGATCAGCTGCTGTGACACGACGCATTCCAGAACGGCTGCCAGCTGGATTCGGATCTGTTGCTGCTGGTCCGGCGGAAATACATCGATGATTCGGTCGATCGTCTTGTCCGCTCCGATCGTATGCAAAGTGGAAAAGACCAGATGTCCGGTCTCAGCTGCCGTGATAGCGGTGGAAATCGTTTCCAGATCTCGCATCTCTCCTACCAGAATGACATCCGGATCTTCACGGAGTGCCGCACGAAGCGCCGCACCGTAGCTGTTGGAGTCACTTCCGATCTCTCGCTGATTGACAATCGATCTATCATGTCTGTGTAGATACTCGATCGGATCTTCCAGCGTAATAATATGGTAAGGATATTTCTGATTGATGACATGAAGCAAAGATGCCAGTGTCGTGGATTTACCACTTCCGGTCGGTCCTGTTACAAGAACAAGTCCTCTTTTGTGATTTGTAACTTCTACTACTTCTTTGGGAATTCCCAAAGTTTCCGGCTGTGGTATTTCAAAAGGCAGACACCTCATAACGGAAGCATACGTGCCTCGCTGCTGAAATACATTGACACGAAAACGTCCTACCCCTGATATGGCGTAGGCAAAATCGGTCTGGCCGTCTTTGTCGAACTCTTCTCTGTGGCGCTCATCCATGAGTGGAAGAAGAAGTTCTTCCAGCATTTCCGGTGTCAGTCTCTCTCCTTCGATTGGAGAAAGGACACCGTCCACGCGGTAACAGGGCGGACGTCCTACCGTAAAGTGGATGTCCGAAGCCCCTGCGTCAATTGACCTCATTAATATTTGTTTCAGATCATACATCTAAATTCTGTACCTGATTTCTGTTATATTTTCTTTCACATGTTTTCTTTTATGTGATAATTTCTGTATTTTATTCCTGATAGTATCTATCATTTACTCTTTGTAGTTTCTATCTTTTATTCTTCATAGGAAGCCTTCAGCATTTCTTTAATAGAAGTGGTTCCATCCAGTACGTAACGAATTCCGTTTTCACGAAGGGTACGCATACCGGATTTCTTTGCTGCTGCGATCATCTCTTCTGTAGGTGCATTTTCAGCGATCAGTTTACGCATCTCGTCATTTACTTCCATGATCTCAAATACACCGGTTCGTCCAAAATATCCAGTGTTGCTGCAAAGTCTGCATCCGCCCGGCTCATAAATTTCTGTCTGCTCGGCTGCCGAACGCTTCAGAATCCGTTTTTCCTCATCTGTCGCAAGACGTTTCTTCCTGCAATGCGGACAAAGTTTACGGACAAGTCGCTGCGCAATGACGCCAATGATCGCATCGGAGATCAGATAACGGGCAATTCCCATATCTGCCATGCGGTTCAGTGTACCAACTGCGTTATTGGTATGCATGGTGGATACAACCAGATGGCCGGTAATAGAAGCCTGCACCGCAATCGATGCCGTCTCCTGATCTCGGATCTCACCGATCATGATGATATCCGGATCCTGACGGAGAATGGATCTCAGTGCGGATGCAAAAGTCAGATTCACTTTATTATTTACCTGAATCTGGTTGATTCCCTCTATGTCAGCCTCAACCGGATCTTCAACCGTTACGATATTTACCTGTTCTTTATTCAGTGCACTTAACGCGGTATACAAGGTTGTAGATTTACCACTTCCTGTCGGTCCTGTTACAAAAAGAATACCATATGGTTTGGCAAGCATGTGCTGCAGCATTGACATCTCATCCAGATTCAGACCAAGTTCCTTGATATCTCTGGTCAGATTGAGTTTGGAGGAGATTCGCATAACGATCTTCTCGCCATGTACCGTCGGGATTGAAGAAATTCGGATATCATATTCACGGCGGTCAACCATAACGGTCATTCGGCCGTCCTGCGGTTTTCTTTTTTCAGATATATCCATTCCACCCATGATCTTGATTCGTGTGGAAATTGCCGGAAGAAGGCTATTGTCATAGACCATCCTCTCATAAAGGGCACCATCTATACGGTATCGAACGCGAACATTGGATTCAAGCGCTTCGATGTGGATATCACTTGCTCTCTGGCGGACTGCCTGCTCAATCAGCGAGCGGACAAGCTGTACGATAGGAGCATCGCTGATGTCTGTCTCGTCTGTAATCTCTTCTATATTTCCACGGAGCTGTTCACGCTCTCGAGTAAAACGGCGGGCAGCATTCATTGTCTCAGATGCACCATAGCATCGGTCTATTGCAGCCAGAACGTCTCGTGGTGTAGCGATATAAGGCTCCACCTGCAGATTGGTTACAATTGAAATATCGTCAATGGCAGCCATATCCATTGGGTCAGCCATAGCCAGGTGAAGAATATTGGCATTATATGGATCCAGTTCAAAAGGAATACACTGGTATTTTTTCAGCAGGTTGACACTGACCAGGTTGCGTACTTCCTTCGGAATCGTGATTCCGGTAAGCTGTATTATCTTCAGACCAAGCTGTGTCTGAAGTGCACGGGCAATCATTTCTTCCGTGATAAATCCATTCTCAACCAGAACTTCACCAATTTTTTTATCGGTTCCTTTCTGTAATTCCAGTGCTTTTTTTAAGTTTTCTTCAGTAAGAACGTCCTGCTTGATCAGTAAATCACCAAGCCTCATTCTTTCACGTCTCATTGCCATTGGGTTATCTCTTCCGTTCTGCGTATTTGTTGCTGTTTTTACAGCATATCCGTATTTATGTCATAAAACGCCAACATAAATAGTTATATGCAATAAATTTATCATGTCGATTCATAAAAGGTCAATGAATCGGACATTTTTGGTCCAGAAATGCACGAAATTTCACAATTATATTTTGTATACAATAAAAGGACCGGGCTGATTACCCGATCCTGATCTGATTTTTATGATTGTCTGGTTTCTATATTATTGTATGTACAGAAAAATTTATTTTTTCTTATTGTGGTAGATCAGTAATCCTGCTACTGCAAGTACTGCGATCACTGCGATCCATGTAAATGGGTTCTGATACCATCTGGATGCGGTAACTTTTACATTCTGCCCAGATGCCTCGCGGCTGTCCTTTGCGTCAGTGTTTTCTGCTTCAGGCTCTTTGGAGTCTTTTTCTGTATTTTCAGCTTCATCTGTTTCTTCTGTAATTGCCGGTGTTGGTGTCTCGGTCGCTTCTGCGGCCTCAGTTGGTGCCAGTGTCTCGGTTGCTTCTGCGGTCTCAGTTGGTGCTGGTGTCTCAGTTGCCTTTGCAGTCTCTGTCGGGGCCGGTGTTTCAGTTGCGTCTGCAGTCTCTGTCGGGACTGGTGTCTCAGTCGCCTTTGCTACTTCGGTTGGTGTTACACTCACTTCTGCCACCGCATCCACACTCTCCTCTACAGTATCCGGGTGTTCCTTCTTCCATTCTTCTGTTTTCTCCAGATCTACCCAGCCTTCTGTTCCGTCAACCGTAGTCACTCCCCAGTGACTTCCATCTACCATTTCTGCATCCTGTGTGATATGAAGAGTCTCGCCATTTTCAATATCGCGCACTCCCGGAACTTCTCCATATTTTGTTCCAGGTCCCTGATAAAGCTTCTGGAAACCTCCTTCTGCATCTGCCTTTACATCATAATCAGCATTGTAATTCACATAATCCTTACCTGCGATATAAAGTTCAGAATCAATTGCTTCTTTTCTGGAATCCGCCGGCCTGCACTCGTCAAGCGGGGCGTATCCATACATGCCATGATATTCTGTGTATCCCCACGTACGGTTATTCTCGGTATCCTCTACTTCTCCTTCTATATGAAGCGCCGTTCCATTCGGAATCTGCTCATCATTCAGCCTCGTAGATTCCAGATCCGGCTGTGAATAAATATCGATTCCTCCTGCCTTTGATTCTACGATCATATAATAGTCTGTCGGATAATCCGGTTCTGTCTTACCCGTCTGTACATCTGCCATGACATTGACGCTCATCAGAAGTCCCAGTATCATAACCAGAAAACTTTTCGTCAGTTTTTTCATTTTCTTTTTATCCCCTTCACTCGCGTGTTTTCCTGTATTTCGTAAACCATCATACCACAGTACCGTTATAATGATAATCTTTTTTTGTCATAAAAAAATGTAAAAATCAACAAAAAGCGGAAGTTTTTCGACATAATTTACGGAAAGTACAAAGACCCCGGAGTTATCTCCGAGGTCTTTGCTTACATCATGGCACTTTTGAGAAAAGCCAGTTTCATTATTTGTACAGAGGTCCGTAGTTCTTGCAAGCGCGGAAATCTGCACCTTCTTTGTCCATTCCGAATGCATTCCATGCTGCCGGACGATAAATATCTTTTTCCGGAACGTTGTGCATGGATACCGGGATACGAAGCATAGAGCACATTGTGATCAGGTCAGCTCCGATATGTCCATAGGAGATAGCACCGTGGTTAGCTCCCCAGTTGTTCATTACATCATAAG